>Ga0206131_10000587_pt1 | contig 49985 bp, 57 predicted proteins | sample Helgoland_Spring_FD_148636 | JGI IMG/M metagenome (GOLD analysis project Ga0206131, IMG submission 148636) | Pelagic subsurface seawater microbial communities from Kabeltonne, Helgoland, North Sea - Helgoland_Spring_Bloom_20160517_1 | ecosystem: Environmental > Aquatic > Marine > Epipelagic ... | reverse complement strand
TGAGGTTATTACCAACATAGAATCAAGCATGATGTTTTTATCTCTTTTAAAATTTTCTAAAAAAAGATTTCTTATAGATTCTAGTCTCCAACATGCCGCTCAAGCACTTAACCTAAAATCCACAGTTTTATGGATAGGAAATTCCCCTAATGTTTTAGGATATGATCTACACGATAATATAGTGTCCTCATTACCTTCAATAATGCTTCCCGATTCTTATATGGGTAAGTATGATATAGGTGGGAGATTACATGAATGTCCTATACAAGATGAGAAGCTATTCAACGTAGAAGATATTATTTCTTCAATAGAAAACCAGTAAAAATATGAAAAAGTTATATTTCCAATCATCTCTCCCAAGAGCAGGGTCTACCTTACTCCAAAATATTATGGGTCAAAATCCCAAATTTTATGTCACCCCCACATCAGGGGTGTTAGAATTATTATATGGGGCTAGATTAAATTACACCAACTCCCCAGAATTTTCAGCTCAAGATGCTGATATAATGAGAAAGGGTTTCTTAAACTTTTGTGTACAAGGAGTAACAGGTTTTTTCGATGCTATAACAGATAAACCTTATATTTTAGATAAAAGTAGAGGGTGGGGGTACCATTACGATTTTTTAAATACTTTTTACCCTAATCCTAAAATATTATGTATGGTAAGGGATCCTCGTGATATTATTTGCTCTATGGAAAAAAACTTTAGAAAGTCCCCAGAAAAAGATTCCAACATGATTAACCATAAAACTGGGGAGGGGGTCACCACTGAAAAAAGAATAGATATCTGGTCTAATAACCCCCCAGTAGGAATGGCGATGGAACGTTTATATCAAATAATAAAAGAAGGTAATGATAAACATATCCATTTTATTAAATTTGAAACTTTCTGTAAAAGTCCTAAAAAAGAAATGGAAAAAATTTATAATTACTTAGAATTGCCCCATTTTGAACATGATTTCAATAATATAGAACAGATTACTCAAGAAGATGATAAAGTTTATGGCGTATTTGGGGACCATATCATAAAAAATAAATTAGAATATGCCCCCAGTAATGCTAAAGAAATTTTAGGAAAAGGGGCATGTGATTGGATTAAAGACAATTATAAATGGTTTTATGATTATTTTAAATATATTTAATTAAAGGGGCTTCGGCCCCTTTTTTAGTCATATTAAAGTCATTCTTCCTTTGCAGTAAATTTGGTGGCGCCGGAGACCTTTCGTATCTTCCGGGCATCGAGAAAAACGAGAAAAAACAAATTAATTTTTTAAACATGGAAGATTTAATGACCACCTACGAAGAGAACATGGAGTTCTTGACCCAAGAGCAAATGCGTAAAAATTGCCCATCTGCCTTTACTGAGGAACCTAGTGCTAATGTTTCACAGCATTATACCCATATTCCTACCTTTAGGGTAGTTGAAGATATGGAAAAATTGGGTTGGAATGTCGTTAGTGCTCAAGAGGTTAAGGCTCGTAAAAAGAGTACTAAGGGTACTCAAAAACACATGATTACTTTCCGTAATACAGATATTGTTGTTAATGGTGATGATGGTGATACTGTTTACCCTCAAGTTATCCTTACAAATTCCCACGATGGGAAAAATTCGTTTATCTTCCAAGCGGGTATGTACCGCTTAGTTTGCTCTAATGGTTTGGTCATTGCAGATCAGGAGTTTGGTCGAATGAAAATTCGTCATATGGGTTATGATTTTGAAACCCTTCGTGAAACCATGACCGAAATGGTTGAGCAGTTGCCCTTGACTGTCGAAAGTATGAATAAGTTTAAGCAAACTAAACTTACTAATGAGCAAAAGTATGATCTTGCTCGTAAGGCAATTGCGACTCGATTTAAGGTTCAAGAAGGACAAAAAGTTGAGGACATTTACAAAATTGATCTTGATGCAATTTTGGCCCCAGTCCGTAAAGAGGATTCGGGTGATGATCTTTGGAACGTGTTTAATGTCGTTCAAGAAAAGGTCATTGAAGGTGACTTTGAGTATGTGAGTGGTGTTAAGCTCCGCAAAGCTCGTCGCATCAAGAACTTCAAGCAGGACTTGAAGATTAACCAGGAACTTTACGACGTTGCAAAAGAGTTTGCAGCGTAAGCCATGTTGTTTGTGTGAAGGGGGAGGAAAAGCCTCCCCCCGATCACACTTTTTTTTAAAAATTTCCGCATATTTAATACATGAAAAGTAAAGACCAAATGACTGTTGAAATGATCCTAGAACAAGCCCAAGTATATGGGCTCAGAGCCGAAGTTAGAGCCACAGCTATGGCTTTTATAAAAGATGATCCCAAACTCAACACAGGATCAGCTTATACCCAAGCTGCTTATGAATGGGATGTGCTCTAATATAGAGTAAAAATGATTTTCAAAAAAGTAAATGGGAAAAAAGTTAGTCCCATTATTCATACTAGAAACATAGTAAAAGAAGAACCCCACGTTGAGATCCATATTGGAACGGATTCCCAACGATGTGGTTTGAATATTATATATGTGACTGCTATTGCTTATCGTTACCCCTTTCGTGGGGTTCATTATATTTATTGTAAAGAAACATTCCCTCCTATTAAAGATGATTGGTCTCGTTTATGGTTAGAAACAGAACGTACTATGCAATTAGCCGAACAACTTTCTAAGGAATTTCCGGGATTGAAATTTGAAATTGATATGGACTATAATGAGGATGAATATTATATGAGTAATAGATTAGTATCCGCTGCTAAGGGGTGGGCTTCATCACACGGTTATAAAGTTAATATTAAACCTAATAAACAGATTGCCACGCGGGCTGCAGATCATCATTGTAAGTAAACTATAGTATATTTATAAACAAAATATTTTGGACATAAATAAAATATTTAATTCATTTGATTCTTCCTCCAATAGTTGGGGGTGGAACCCACGGAGCTATGACTATACTAACTCCAGGTCTCTACCTGTTGTAGATGAAAACCATCCCAAGTATTTTATTAAGATGTTTGAGAAACTAATAACTAGACATTTAAATGAAAGTAAGGCACTGATTAATTTTTTTGGGAATGCTGATGCTTCCCTTCCTTTAGATGAGATAGAAAGGTTTGGGGAGTTTATGGTATATGGAAGGGCTTATACTTTCATTGAGAAAATTGATATTGAAGATTCATATCACGCTAAAATTATAAGAGAAGAAAATTCCTCTAATCTAATACAAGCCTATAATATGATAATTAAATTTTACGAAAGTATGGAAGAATATGAAAAATGTGCTTTCCTTAAAAAACAACTTGATTTTGTAAATTCTTCATCGTAACTTAGAACTTAAACTCAAAATTAAAAAAATGAAATATAGAGAACACATTCAAAATAGACTAGAAGCAAGTCAGGCAAGTCTAAAAAAATTAAAGTTTTGGATAAATAGAGGTGGGGGTGATATAAAAGAGATGACTCATTCTATAGAAGAATGTCATGATATTATCGAAGACATTAAAAGTATAATAGAAAGAGAACCTATTGCCCCTAACGAACAAAACAAATACTAATGCTTACAGCTGAACAAATCCAAACAAATTGGGAAGAATTTTGCAACAATATTGAGTTGTGGATCACTGGGGACCGTCAAAAGAAACTCCTTGAGTTTTATAAAAAATATGAGGACCGCATTACTATGATGCCCGCTGCCCATAAAAAGGAATACCACAATGCGTTCCCAGGGGGTTATGTTGACCATGTTAATAGAGTTGTAAAATGTGCTCTTAATATTAATGATGTTTGGGTTGATATGGGTGTAGATGGTACAACTTACACACTCGAAGAACTTGTATTTTCTGCTATTAACCATGATCTTGGTAAAATGGGAGATGAAGAACATGAGTCTTATATCCCTCAAACTGATAAGTGGAGAAGAGAAAAATTGGGTGAAGATTATATGTTCAATAAAGCCCTCCAATTTGCTTCAGTCCCAGACCGTAGCTTATTTTTACTCCAATCTCATGGGATTCAATATAATTTTAATGAAATGGTTGCCATCCAGACTCATGATGGTTTGTATGATGAAGCTAATAAAAAATATCTTTTTTCATATATGCCGGAGCAGAAACCACGTACTTCTCTACCCTTTATCCTCCATCAGGCAGACCTAATGGCAGCACGTATTGAATTTGAGAAAGAATGGTTACCTAAATTCAAAAACTCCGTGCCTACCCCCAAAAGTAATATTACATTAAACGTAGAATCTAAAAAATCAACTAAAGATAAAGCGCTTTCACAAATTGAAAGTAAAGGTCTTAAAGATTTATTTGATAAATTATAATGGAAATAGTTATTATAAGTGTTTTATCGGTTTCGGTTGTGGCCTTAGGGTTCACAACCTTTAACCTTTTACGTAAAAATGAAAAACAAGAGGATATACTTTCGGGGTATAGTAATTACTTAGACCAATTAAGCCGCGTTATAGAAATCTCAGACACAAAACTCAAAAAGATTGATGAGCGTGGGATTTTTAAGAGTGATGATGAAATTGGGTTTATGTACGAACAAATTAAAGGACTCCAAGAAATTTTATCCCAATTTAGGATAGATAAATTATGAGCACATTACCACCTAAGAAAAGGAAAAAGAAAACAAAAAATTTATATTTTACTCAAGCAACCGAGGATGCTATAGTAAGATATAATAATTCAATTGACCCCGAAGAGCGTAGTAGGATATATCGAGACGATATCCACTACGCTTTTTTTAAACTAACCGAGAATATTATACATACCTTTAAATTTTACTACACAGAAGTAAATGATATTGAACATCTTCAACATGAAGTAATTACATTTTTACTAAGTAAAATTCATCTATTTGATCAATCGAGGGGAGCAAAAGCATTTTCATATTTTGGGACTATTGCCAAGCGGTATTTAATTATACAAAATACTAAAAACTATAAAAAGAGAGTAGATAAAGCTCCCCTTGAAGAACTTTACCACAACTCATCCTATGCCTATGATATGGACTACAACCCATTGGAGAAAGATGCCCTGTCAGATTTTATTGATGAATATGTAGAATATTGTAGTGAAAATATATTTGATCTTTTCCCTAAAAAAAAGGATGCTCAAGTAGCAGATGCTATATTAGAATTATTTAGAAAGAGGGAAATAATGGATATTTTCAATAAAAAAGCTTTGTACCTATTGATTAGAGAGATGGTAGAGGTTAAAACTCCTCATATTACTAGAGTCGCCAATAAATTAGGAGATATATTTAAAGAACATTTTTTGTTCCACAAAGAAAACGGGTATACAAATTTTAAATAATATTTATATTTATTGCCATGGGACAATTAGAAAAAAATGTATTTGGTAATAAAAAATTTTCTGATATTCTTGAAGAGATATATAACAATCAGAAAAAAAAAGAGGAACAAATCTCTACTCTTATATCAGAATTAAAACCCTTAATTCAGGACATTGGAGATGCTACTCTAGTAGTTCCTTTACTTAAAGAATACCTTGAAATATCTGTTAAAAATGATGAACAGCTCATTAAAATGGCTAATATAGTCCAAAAAGCAGTTCAAACTGATACAAGTGATGATGGATTTGGGATGACTGATGCAGAAAAAGAGCAATTGCTAGGGGAAATAAAAAAGTTTGGTAAGGATAAAAAGTAATGTCTAATTATGGTCCCATAGGAATAGAACCCGATAAACCCCTCAATAAGATTTATGGGAAAGGGGTGGAGATTATAAGTGTTAGAGTAAGAGATATAGTATTAAGCCCTAACCACCCTCGTTTTAATGAAGTAGGAGGATGGGCCGGATTGGGGACTGTGTTTTTTTCTTCGATCGAAAATCCGGGAGTAAAAAATGTGGGGAGTATTTTAGGATCTGCCCGCCCTTACTTTTCAAATTCTAAATTTTACCCCCTTGTAAATGAAATTGTCAATATCATTAAAGCCACTAATTTTGTAAAATCCCAGTCTAAGTCCCAAAGAAACTCTAAATTATTATATTATTTCCCCCCAACAAATGGGTGGAATGCTATTAATCATAATGCTTTACCGGATCCCATACAATCTACTCCTAATGCCCAATCTAACAAGATATATTTGGGTCAAACTTTTAAGGAAAACCCTAAAGTAAGAGCTTTATACCCATATGAAGGGGACCATATTTTAGAAGGAAGGTGGGGTAACAGTATTAGGTTTGGAAGTACAGTAAAATCTTCAGATGTATTTAATAATTGGTCTAGCGAAGGAAAAGAGGGAGATCCTATTATTATTTTAAAAAATGGAAATTTACCTTTCCCATCTTCGGATCCTTCTTATGTCCCTATTGTTGAAGATATTAATAATGACCTTTCATCTATATATCTTACAAGTACCCAAAAAATCCCATTTTTCCCCGCCTCCCTCAAAGTAGATTCTTTTGGAGAAGGAGACTCCCCTTCCCCTATATCATCCGAATACCAAGGAAACCAAATACTCCTTACCTCGGGTAGATTAGTACTAAACGCCCAATCAGATGGAGTTTTAATTAGTTCCCCAAATGTTATACATTTGAGTTCGGGAGATTCTATCCATATGGACTGTGGGGATAAGATAGTTCTTTCGTCCCAAAAAGTTTACTTAGGAGATAGAAATGCAGAAGAAAGAGCAGTGTTAGGAGATCAATTAGTAAATAATTTAAAGTTACTTTTAGAAGTATTAGAAGGAGTAGGATTAGCCTTAACAGATGCTAATGCTGATAAAGTTCCTGTAGGGTCTCTAAATAGTATAGGTCCCAGTTTAGTAGCTGTTGTAAAGGATTTTAAAAAGGTCATAAAAGGTGATGATCCTAAAATTCTATCTAAGAACATAAAGCTTAAATAATGGAGGCACCCATAAACAAATATCAAACCAACACTATATATGGGTTAAGTAACCAATACTATATTGACCTTATAGTACAAGATAATGGTACCACCCTTATGGTTATTAAATCTCCTGAGGGTGCTCCTTATTCTGAAAAGGTTTTAGGGAGTGGGGATGTATCTAATTCTCAAAATTTAAAAGCTATTATAAATAGTGAAATAACTTTTCTTTCTGAGGGGTTAAATGTTGGGGATCTTGAAATAGTTAGTATTAATCCTAAAATAGCTATCCCCCCTAGAAAAGATACTAATTCTTTTAGAATAAAAGGTAGAATAGTAACTAAAGAAGGTGACCCTCTTGAAAATGCTAAAATTACCCCCTTTTTCTTAACAAAAGAATCTATATCAGCTACCTACTTAGGAGCAGGAACAAACTCTACTACAGTATCTGATATAGAGAGTGTAAATGCTGGGCTTACAAATTTTGAGGATACTATTGTGGGAATTGGAGCAACAGCTTTAATATTAGACCCTGCTAAATCTGGAGAGGATGGGAGTTTTGTTTTAGAATTTAGAGGGGATGAGGATATAGATTTTGAAAAATCCTATATTACAATAAATAAGCAAGAATTTTTTCCTAAGCAAGTAGGTCCTAATATAGGTAAAAGTGGTGAGGAATTTGTTAACACCCCTAAACCTGCAGTATCCCAAAAGTTTGAGGGTCCTACTCAAATCTTAAACGAAAAATTAATTCAACAAGAAGATAAAAAATATAGAGCGGAAATAGAGTTAAAAGCTTTAGAATTAGGAGTAATCGTTATTGGGGTAGGAATAAGTCAAGATAGGGAAATAGCTAAGAAAAAAGCTAGGAGTGATGCTGAAAAGCAATTAGCCTTAAAATCCCAAGAGATTTCTGCAGAGTCCGACCCCTCTTCTCTAGATGAAAATAAAATTAAGTTTGACATTTATGAAGTGGGTAGAGTTATTTTAAAACCTCTTGTAGAAAATATAGAAGAAAAAGTAACAGAGGTAAAAATTAAAATCCAAGAAGTTGAAAATAAACTATCTCACGAAAAAGCATTAATAGAAACCTCATATGAACAGAAACTTGTTAACATATATAATACTAAAAAAGAAACCATAAAAAGAGCCTTAATACCTGTAATTTTGGGTTTAATAGCTAAATTTGGACCAGGGGTATTAAATAGTCTTATAGGGGGACAAAAAAATCCTTTTAAGGATGCTGTGTGTTTACCCGCAGATAAGTTACAAGAAGTTTTAGACAAAAGGAATAAGTTAACAAGACAGATTAATAATTTATATAAAACAGTAAGAGTTGTATCTAAAATTTTAAAAGTAACAAATATTTTTATAATAGGATTACAAATCGCAACTAATCTTGCGAAGACTTTAAATTCTATCCCAGGCCCTACCTCTCCACCTTTTGTGGGGTTAAAAGATTTATGGAATCCCTTTATAGAGGGTGGGTATAGAGATGTAGAACGTATTCTAACAAAAGCAGGGTTTGCAATTACAAATTTAAACTTAAATGTTGCTGTTTTAGGATTTTTTCTAGGATATATGTTAGAATTATTAAATAATTTAGATGAACTAATAAGGGGATGTGCTGAAAAGCCTGATCTAGGAGGGGGATTTACTTTGTCTTTTGATGAGATTAATGTTGAAATTAATAGTTTTAAGGATCCTTTATCCCCCCAACAAAATGATGACATAATTGATCCCCTAACAGATAAACCCTTCCCATACCAGGGATTTACATTTGAAATCAAAAACGACACTAGCCAAAATTTCCAATATCCTAAACGATACGCTATTGCTCGAAATGTTCAAGGGATACAAGTTTTAAGAAGTGAATCATCATTTGCCTCTAACCCTTCAGTTTTAATTGAGGAGTTAAAATTTGTAATAGATAGGGATAATTTAAGAGCAGATTAATTAAATATTTATAAATAATGAAACAAAACGTATTTAAAAAATTGGTTAAAGAAGCAGTAAGGGAAGCGATTCAAGAAGAATTAAAAGAAATTCTTGTGGAAGCTATTAAAGCCCCTAAACAAACTATTGTGGAAACTCCTCCACCCCCTCCTATTAATGAAGGGACTGTTATAAGTTCTCGTGATAGAAAAGCAGAATATCAAAATATTATGGGGGATATGAGAGCTAAATTCACATCCCAAAATGTTCCCCAACCATTTAACCCACAAGGGGGGATGCCAGGGGGAGATTTACCCGCGGGGGAAGTTAATATGAACCAAATAATGGGTTTAATGAATAATAAATAATGGCTTATACAATACCCAGCAAATTTCCTGTAGATACTTTACCTGATGTTGCGGTTGGGGTATCTATTCCTTTTTCGGGGATTGCTGTTTTTAATCAAACTTATTTAACCAAAAATCAGATTAAATCTAATTTAATTAATTTTTTTTTAACAAATCAAGGAGAAAGATATCTTAATCCCAATTTTGGGGGGGGTTTAAGAAAACTTTTATTTGAAGCTATTAGTGCTAATACTCTAGATTCTTTTGAAAGTTACCTAAAAGAACAGTTAAAACTTTTATTTCCTAATGTGAATATACAGAATCTTGAAATTACCGCTCAGCCTGATAGTAATTTGGTAGCTTTATCACTTAAATATCAAGTTTTAAACCAATCCTCAGATGATATTCAAATAAATTTTAGTACAGATGCCTTATAATACCACAACATCTACACAATCTAATCAAAATACTAGGGAGGAAAGAAGTATAAGATATATTGACAAAGACTTCACTAATTTTAAGAATTCCCTTATAGAGTTTTCTAAAACTTATTTCCCAAACACATACACAGATTTTACTCCTGCCTCCCCAGGGATGATGTTTATGGAAATGACTGCTTATGTTGGAGATGTGTTATCTTTTTATCAAGATAATCAAATACAAGAAACTTTTACCCAATTCGCCCGTCAAAATCCTAATTTATATCAATTAGCATATATGATGGGTTATAAACCCAAAGCAACTAGTGCAGCTGTTGCTGATCTTGAATTATTCCAATTGGTTCCGGCTGTGGGTGGCTTACCCGACTATAGTCAAACTGTTAGTATACCTAATAATACCATTGTCAATTCCTCTACATCTAATGGATCTTCTTTTATAATCCAGGATTTTTGTGATTTTTCTGTATCAAGTTCTATAGATCCTACAGAAGTAAGTGTGTTTAGTGTATCTGCGGGGACCCCCACCCAATTTTTATTAAAGAAAACAAGATCTGCCCTCTCAGCTACTACTTCTTCTATTTCTTTTAATTTTGGTTCATATGAAAAATTTCCTACTATCACAATAGATGGCAGTAATATTATAGGAATAACAGATTGTATAGATAGTAGTGGTAATATTTGGTATGAAGTTCCTTATCTAGGTCAAGAAACAATTGAAAGACCTAATATTAACCCTGCTGCAGGAAGTGATGCCCCCTATTTACTATCTTTATTAAGAACTTCTAGAAGGTTTGTTACAAGATTTATATCTCCCACAAAACTACAAATACAATTTGGAGCGGGAGGAGTAACAAATTCTAGTGATGAGACTATAATCCCTAATCCTTCTAATATTGGTGAAGGTGGAGGGAACTTACAAGTCCCCACAGCCTTTGCCCCATCCAACTTTATTTTTACAAATACTTATGGCACTGCCCCTGTTAATACTAGTCTAACTTTTACATATTTAACTGGGGGTGGAATTTCTTCTAATGCTCCTGCTAATTCCTTAACCCAAATAAATACTTCAGGTGTAACAGGCCCCCCTGCATCCATCTCTACAATCAGATGTAACAACCCAGAAGCAGCATCAGGAGGTGGGAGTGGAGATTCCCCAGACGAAATTAGAGAAAATTCTTTAAGAATGTTTGGTACTCAACAACGCAGTGTTACACAAGATGATTATACAGTTAGAGCTCTTAGTATGCCCGGAATTTATGGGGATGTTGCTAAATTATATGTTGAACCCGAAAAAATCGAAAATTTAAACCTCCATGCTAGACCTGCTGTTTTGGACATGTATATTTTAGGTTATGATAGCAATAAACATTTATCTACTACTTCTGGTACTTTAAAAAGGAATTTATCAACATATCTTTCTCAATATAGAATGGTGAATGATACTATATCCATAAAAGATGGATTTATAATTAATATAGCTGTGGATTTTTCAATAGTACTACGTCCCAACTATTCGGGTAATCAAGTATTGAATAAATGCATATCTGCTGTGAAAAATTATTTCCAAATAGATAAATGGCAAATTAACCAACCCATATTTTTGACTGATATACAGGTTTTATTAGATAAAATTGAAGGGGTACAAACTGTAAAATCTGTAGAGATATCTAATAAAGCGGGAGAGTCTGCGGGATATTCTAAATACTTTTATGACGTAAAAGGCGCAACCCAAAACAATACAGTATTCCCTTCCCAAGATCCTTGTATTTTTGAAGTTAAATACCCCAACTCAGATATTAGAGGATCTGTAACAAACTTTTAATAATGGCCATATATAAAATTTTTCCCGAAAAAGACACAACTTTATATTCATCTTTCCCCACTCAAAATACAGGTTTAGATGAAATTTTAGAAGTATCTACCACATTCTTACCAGGAGAACCCCAAGTAAGTAGATTTCTTATTAAATTTTCTACGGAAGAAATAATAGATCTAATCAATACCCAAATCAGTGGGTCTGTAACAGATGCTACAGGATCTTTATTAACTTCTAGTGCAGATTTTGAAGCTAATTTAAAATGTTATATAGCTGAGATAAATGGGTTAAGTGGGGATTTAACGTTAGAAGTATTTCCTATATCTGGGTCTTGGGTTATGGGGACAGGGAAATTTTTGGATAAACCTATAACTGAAGATGGATGTTCGTGGGAGTATCGAAATTCATCAGGGTCTAACCCTTGGTCCACCCCAGGAGGTGAATGGTATAGTGGACCTGTTGGGGGTCTTCCTGTAAAAGCATCTCAATCTTTAGGTTATAGTAGTGATAAAGATATAAATGTAAATGTAACCAATGCTGTAAGATTATTTGTTAGTGGGACTATTAATAATGAAGGTTTTATTGTTAAACAAGACCCTAGTTCCGAGTTCCAGCCTAAAAAGGATAAAGTTACTAATATTAAATATTTTTCAATAGATACACATACTATATATCCCCCACAACTTGAATTTAAGTGGAGAGATTGGACTTATGCTAATACTTCCTCATACTTTATCCCTTCAGGAAGTGAAGGATTAGGTAATTATTCCACTATTAATACAGGTAGTATTATTGATACTTCCCAATTAGTAGCAACATTGGCCAATAATTCTCAAGAATATTTAAGAGGAAGTGTACATAAATTTTATATAAATTGTAGGCCCCAATACCCTGAGAGGGTATTCCAAACTTCTTCTCTTTATAATACTAATTATTATCTTCCCACATCTTCATATTATGCTATTAAAGATTTACATACTAACGAGTTTATAATCGATTTTGATGATGATTACACCCAAATTAGTGCAGACTTAAAGGGAAGTTATTTTAAACTTTATATGAACGGATTAGAACCCGAGAGGTATTATAAAATTTTAATAAAAACCCATATAGATGGTAATACTTTAATTTTAGATGATAATTATTACTTTAAAATAATAAACGGATGAGTCAAAAAGTAAACCTAGGAAGACAGGGATTCTTATCCCCCGTGTATAGAAATTCTATTGACACTTCTTTTACTCAACTTGTACCCCCTCCACCACCCCCAGAAGAAGTATTCACAGTAGAACAATTTTTTGAACTTTATACTCAATTATTTTATGAAATACCTATTGAGGGTTCTATTGATTCTCATCAAGTATTAATCGATAGAAGTAGTGAGTATATAGGGTTTACTGAGGAGCATGAGCAGGATATTCAGGTTCTTTTAGATGAAATAACTCAATTAAGAGAAGAACTTTTATCAACACAAGAAGAACTAAGAAAAAGTCAACAAAACCAAAGCCTCCCTCCTAATTACACCCCAGATACATCAGAAGGAGGATCTCAATTTACTTCTAACAATAATATTGTTGTTAACTAATATTTATAATAAATGGCTTTAATTAAGTTAATAGATCCTAGTACATTCGAACCCCAACAATATTCTGAGGGGGATGAAAATACCATCCCACGTTTCTTTGTAACCCCTACATTTAATACCGGAGAAGGTAGAGCAGAAACTTTGATATATGATCTTAATGGTAATTTACTAGATTATAATGCTAATTCTCTTTACTCCATAATAGAAAATGGAGGTGGAGGAAATATTACAGAAGCTAATTCATTAGAAGTATACCCCCAGAAGGCAGTTGAAGAATTAGGATATAGTATAGGAAGTTATAATGTAATATATAATATATTAAATAATGAACTTTCTTCTTCTATTAATCAAAGTTTTAGAATTAAAGAAATATCGTCTAATAGGCAAGAAATAAGACTTACTTCGGGATTTTTAAATGAGGAGCAATTAAAACAAGCTGTAGAGGAATTCTTCCCAGAAAGTATTACTACGGGATATTATCCTGATTTTTATTTAAACTTTGGCCAGGGTAATTTATTTATTGCTAATAATATATTATTTGATGGTAATAACAACCAATATTCTATATTAGTAAAATTATACAAACCACTCCCCTCATTTATTCAAATTGGAGGAAATTTAAATCCTTGGATATGCACCCTTCAAAGGGAAACTATTGCATATAACGTAACATTCGAACAGGAAATAATTCCTGTTAAAAATACTATAGATTTAAAAGGTCCTAATTTTTCCCTAGATTTAAATAATCAAATTCATACCTCAATAAAACCTACTAGTTTTAATGATTTAAATAATTTAAATAATTTACAATCTTCTTCTTATGAAGAGTTACAATATATTTTAAATCAAAAAGGAATAGAAGTTAATATAGACTACACAGACTTAAACAATTTCATTCATTTTTCTTCTGCAGAAATGAGGGTAAGGAATTTTTATAGTAAGATGGTTGATTTAGACCAATATAATAAACAACTGGTTCAATCACATAGTATAGATAATATAGCGGTATCCCAAAGTGCTTATCTTATACAAAACAAAATTGATTCTATTGTTAAAAACTTTGATGGATTTGAACATTGGATGTATTACAACTCTAGTTCTAATTCATATCCGCCTCAAGGTTTTCCTACCCCTTGGCCTAAAAAAGGAGGTGTTGACCCTCCTTATTATTCCCAAAATTACCTCCCTTCAAATAATGCTTCAATAGTAGATCCTTGGTATGAAAATGCTATATTTTCTTCTTCTTTGTACGATGAGCAAAATAAGGATAACTTAAATAAAGCTATACCTGATTATTTGTTAGAGGATGAAGCAAATGAACCTTATTTTAGGTTTATTGGAATGATAGGACAACATTTTGATACTTTATTTACTTATATTCAAGATATATCTAATAGGTATAATGCCGATAATAGATTAAATTTTGGAATTTCTAAAGATTTAGTAGGAGAAGCTATTAAATCTATGGGTATTAATCTATACACAGGCAACTTTAATTCTACAAATTTATATTCTTCTCTTATAGGAGTGGGAGCAAACAATAGTCATATCCTTCCTCTAGAAAATGGTCAAGACTTAGATCAAATCACAAATTATGTAACAGCTTCAAATTTAATTACTCCTACTGAGGATGTGAATAAAGAAATTTATAAGAGGATATATCATAACCTTCCTTTACTTCTAAGACAAAAAGGATCTATGGCAGGAATAAGAACTCTTATAACTTGTTTTGGATTACCTCATACTATTACTAATATTAAAGAATACAATATCGATTATAGGGGAACAACTCAAAGTTTAGCCCCTATTAATACTAGTGGAAGTATAAGTTGGAATACCGAGTCAATTTCTTTACCCCCTTCCCGGAGTGGGTACATACCCCCAGAATTTTTATCTCCTTCAGTAAGGGTACAACAACATTATGTAAAAAGTGAAAGTTATGATAGAAGTTTACAATATGCCGAAGTAGGTTATTCCCCTCAAGGATATTATGATGATAATGGTTTAAGTACTTTTAATTCTCTAGGGGACGATTTCCCAGATTTCTCCGAATTTTATTATGGGGATAATCCTAATTATTATACTACTAAATTCATTAATGATAGTGTATCCCCTACTATTACTCAAGATGTTGAATGGGACTTCTCAGCCTATATTAGGTATATAAAATTTCTTGATAGTTCTTTATTTTCTATGGTAAAAGATTTCATTCCAGCTCGAACTAGTACAGCTACAGGAGTTATAATTAAACCCACTATTAAAGAAAGGAATAGACAAAGACCTGCTCATTTATTTACACACAATGCTACTTATAGTGGATCTGTAGATACCCAATATTATGATTGGAACGGAACTAGGTATATTAGAAAAGCAATAGGAGATTATGATGCTAGAATTAAAACAGGATCATTTGAGTGGGCAGGCTCAACTGCAGGGGGATGGAATGCTTCTAACCAATCTCAATTTTCCTCAGGGGCCGCGAATTTATCAGCTTGGGAATTAAGTAGAGATTTATCTACTCCCGTAAAAGGTTTAGTACAGCATTGGAGTGAAAGTGTTTATACCCAAATGGGTTATGCCCAACAATATGCTCAAACTGGGTCTAAGATAATTGAGGATGGTAATCATAAAGTGGTTCATAATACACAAGATGAATTCTATAATGGTATTTTTAAACAAACCGGTATAGGAAATTTTGATAATTATTTGATTAGAGAAATGGCTACTGGTTCTTCTAATGATGGTGCAGGGGTTATAAGAACAGACAATAACAGATTCAACCCTTACAAACACCCCTCAGATAATGAATTTCAATTATCAAAAACAAATGTTTATAATGGTACTGAGTTAATAGATGCCTTAGATAATGGAGACGAGATGATATTACTCCAAGAAAATGGGTATATAACCATAATAATAAAATCTGGGGATGGCTCAGCCCTTCCCTTAAAAGAGGTTTTATTATCTAATGGAAATATTTTAGATCTTAAGGTTGGTAATGTTCCATGTACGGCTCAAGTGGGAACTGCTACTGTAGCTCCTTTTTATGCTGATTATGTATCTTTTCAAGTAATAGGAGGAGAAGAAGGCATTACTAATTATTACGTACTGGATCTTCTAAATGTTGTAGATTATAATGCTCCTTTTAATCCTAATGCTTTAGATATACAACCTGGTCCTTGGGCTTATAATGATTATAACCCCCTAATAAATAACTCATCTGATCCTCAAGCAGGTTTTACTAATTATAATGGTATTAGAAAATCTGATTTTCAAATGGATGCAGATTATTCACCTTCTTCTGCAGAACCTTCAATCCCCATTAATTGGGTACAATTAGGAAATGGATCAGCCTCTAGAGCCCCAGTGCAAGATAGTTATTATACTTCTCGATGGTGGGTAAATTCAAGATATTATGGAGTAAGAAATAGCTCCCCAGATTTTAATGTTGATATTATTAAAAGTGCAACTAACATTAATACAGTTAAATCAGATGGTATTGGATTAGATGTATCATCCTCATCACCAAGCTCTCCTAATAACCCTTCTGCTCCAGATCCTGGTGGAGGTCCCAGTGGAGATTAATATTTATAGATAAAGTTAATAATAAATGGCAGGATATACCCCACCCCCTTTACTCCCCCCAGGTCCTCCTAATGATACTAATCCTGATTCTTCATTGATTGGTAAGGGAGGGATTCCTGAGGAAATCATAAATAATAATCCTTTACTTCAGGAAGCAGCACAAGCTAATGTCATAGATTCAGTCTTAGCACAAGATCCCTACCTTACTCCTATTGAAGGAGTATTGGGAGGGAAAGCAGTAGCTGATAAAAATCAAGAATATTTTGCAGTTATATTTGAAGCGGGGGATACTTCTCCTGAAATTATTGATCAAACTCAATTTAAAGTTACTTATTTGTGTGACTCAATATTAAATGTATCTAAACCCGCAGAAGATACTATAGCAGTAAAAAATATAACTCAAAATTTTGAAAGACAAAAAGTAGCCACCGTAAGGGTAGACCAGGGAACTGTTCTAAACCAACAATTAGCAGGTAACCATAGAATTACTGCAGTAGGTTCTTTAGAACCTATTTTGGGAACCCAAATTGGGAAGGGCCCATACGATTATGTAACTACAATGTCCTTCCAACAAAAAGATCAACTAGCATCCCCCCCAGGTCTCCCAGTTGCTAATTATTATATTGTAGCCGAAAAAAATGGAGGATATCAAGATTTACCTTTTGCATATACCTCTTCAGGGTATATTGATATTCCTTTAAGTAATGGTACTCCTATTGGAAATTGGACCTATGGTACAGATATTATAGATGCTAATTCTACTATCCCCGCCCAATTACATTATGATGGATTAAATAGTGTATCTACAGGGTCTGGGAGCTTTTTAGCAAGGACTTTTGATGGAGTGGTGGGGGTTAACCCTGACTCCTCCCAGTTAAGTAGTTTGAATTTTGAGCTTGATAACTATTTTAATAACATTGAATTTACTACAAGTTCAATGATAGGACTTACTAGAGTAAAAGCAACACTAGGAGCTTCTGTGACAATTACTACCAGTAGTGTTAATGACTTATTTACATCCACTACAGTTTTAGAGGAACCCCTATATGCTCTGGTTACACTTAAAGTATTTAAAAAAGATATAGGTGGTACTGTGGTGGAGTTAGGATCAACCCAAAAGGCCATAAATGCTCTTAATCAATCTTTAGTTCACCCTACTGCGGGTTATACAACAAATAATATGTCCCATTTTAAGGACCAAAATTATCATCAGATATTTAATATTTTAGATATAAATGATAATGAATTTAGTTGGGGACCTTTAGTAGGTAGTAATACTGATGGAGCTAATTTATTATCTTCCCAAGATTTAGTAGTAGAAACTAATTTTTTTGATGTGGAAGAAGGGGATAAAATATATGGAGAATTATATGTTAATAATGATTCTTATTTTTCTAATATAGAATTTGAAGGTAGCAGTAATACTGTAGCATGGTCTCAAACGTTTTTTACTGAATCTTTGGATGTCCATAAAAACATAAATTCTAAAAGAAAATATAAATATAAATGGGGATCTTTAAAAGTATCCCAAGAAGTCCCACCAGGTGACCAATTTTTTAATGGTATAACTGGGGTTACTGCTAGTTATGGTTATGTGGGGAATAATGGTTTTGTTACTGCTTCTTATTATAATTACACTTCAAGTTATTGGGTGGGATATAACAATATTGAAAACGAATCATCATCATTTAGTTACGTAACTGCTTCTTCTACATTAACTAATTTTTATGGGGGAGAGTATATTCAAGTAGCAGCAGGTACAGAAAATTACAATATTTTTAACGCCAACGGTGCTGCTTCTACCCCTTTATACCCTAATAATAATACTAATAATAATAAAAAAACTTGGGATTTATTTGGATTTAATCCTATTAGATTACCTTTTATTCCTGTAGTAGGAGATTTTATTAGATTTGAATATTCTAAACAAAATACTTTCCAAATTATTGGAATAAATTCTTTGGGAGGGACTTTAAAATTGAAGTTAGATGGGGTTATTTCTACATCCACTGTTCTGGATAATTTTGTTATATATAGAATTGTAGAAGATGGACAATATCTAATCTTAGATGCTAAGAAAAATATTGAAGCAGGGGTTGATCAACCATTTAGTGGTATAATAACTGCCCAATACCGAAGTGAAAATTTAGAAGCTAGGGCAGATCAACTAATTTTTGATTTAAAACAGGCTGGAATAATTGAGGTATAAACATATTTCTTAAAAAAGAATTTATTCAATAATAACAAAACTAAATTTATAATATTTATTACATATACAATAAAAAACAATGGGATATTTAAATAATGCAGTCATAACAGTTGATGCTATTTTGACAGATAGAGGAAGAGAACTACTTGCAAGAGGTGATGGTTCCTTCAAAATTACACAATTCGCACTTTCAGACGATGAAATAGATTACTCACTTTATGACCCCACAGACCCTTCAGGTTCTGCTTTCTTTGGTAAAAATATTGAAAATATGCCTTTATTAGAGGCTATGCCTAAAGCAACTCAAAATTTAAGATACAAATTAACCACTTTACCCAGAGGAACATCCCAAATGCCAGTACTGGATATAGGATATCAATCTATTGTATTAAAACAAGGTGCTACTCTATCAATAACTCCTCAAACGTTAAATTATTTAGGTAATAATCAAGTATTTGAAGCTGGGGGTTATACAGTAACTATTGCTGATGTGAGAACTATGAGTTCATTTGAAGGTATAGGAGTTAATACTCAATTAGCCCAGAACTTAAATTCTACCCAAACTTTAGGGGCAGCTACACAGAAAACAGTTATAGGAACTACCATTAATATGAAAGCTACTACAGTTAATACATTATTTGGTTCAACCGCTACTAGTATAAAAACTTCATTATTAGTGGTAGGTAAAGATAGTGGTGCTAGAATAACAATACCTGTTTCTATAACTAAAAACACTCAATAAACCCCTAATTTATGTCATTTAAAAGATTAGAACCCGAAGATTTTCTCCTCAGCACAGATGCTATTGTAGCTCCGGCATTTGCCAATGGTAGTAGTACTAATACAGCTGCCACTGAAGGGAATAGTGGGGTAAGTGCAGAGTATTATACAGCATATTTGGGGTCAGATAATAGACCTGAAGTATTTGTGGCGACAGCGGATAAAAATGCTACAGGTACGAGTATTGGTGAACAAGTAGTATATAAGCAATTTGCTAATATTATTCAAGGAGATGCTGAGAGCAATTTGCCTATAGGAGATACATTTACTGCTATAGTAGTAGACAGACAACGTTTTAAACAATCTATATTCCCACCTACCTTTGCAATAGATAATGCTAATTATGGTCCTCTAGCCACAGGATCTGCAGATGTAGGATTTACTAACGCTGGAAGAGTTTACTCAGGATCTAATATGTACCTTTACCCAGATATTGGGACTGCTTTATTAGATGGTACACCTGCTTATAGCACTGGTTTAGTTACATGTGATAGTGAAGAAGTACTAACTTCAAATTTTGTGTTTGTTAGAGCAAGAAACGCAGAATTTAATTATTCCCAAAATCCTACTTTTATAGATTCAACTACAGGAGGGGTTAGATTTACAGACTTTATTACAGCCCCCCAAACTTTTATCACTACAATTGGTTTATATAACGATAACGGAGATTTATTAGCAGTAGCTAAATTAAGTAAACCACTTAAGAAAGACTTTACTAAAGAAGCTCTTATTAGAGTTAAGTTAGATTTCTAAATGAATGGGTGTATTCAAGAAATTAACAGGGGGTGATATTAGGGTTACCCCTATACAAGTAAAAAGTTCCCAAACACAACGGGGTACTGTACTTACGGCTAAAAATCTTATATATACAGAATTAGCAGGGGGGTATTCCTCTAGACTAGATTTTGGCCCCCTCCCAGGGGAGGGGATTGGGAACCAAGCTAGTTTATATAATTCTATAAGACAGTTATTTTATGGAGCTTTCATTAGTCAAGATTTCTTAATTAATGGAAGTATCTTCTCTAACTTTACTTCAGGTGAAACTCCTACAGCTATACCTGAAGGGACATTTAGTAGATTTGACCCTTCTTTCCAAGGAAGCTTAATATATCAACGAAATCTCCCAGTAGATTATGAAGAAACGGTATCTGTGGTAAGCATTTCAACTAAGGAAATGGGAGAATCTATAGTACCAGGTACTGTTGTTGGAATAGGATTTACGGATGATAGTACAGGTAATATAATAGATGGAAGTGAAAATATAATAGGTAATATTTTTTATGATCAAGGTATTATAGTAAGAACTGATGGAGACCCAGCTAGTAGGGTTGACTTTTCAGGTTCTTATACAATATATTCTACTCAATATAAATGTACTGCCGGACCCAATGAATTTAATTACTCATTAAACCCCTCCCTACTCTCAGGTTCTAGTACCCAATATAACCATAGAGTAGTAGATAGCCCTGAATTTATGCCATACGTTACTACAGTTGGTTTATACAATGAAAATCAAGAATTAATGATGGTGGGTAAATTAGCCCAAGCTGTTAAATTAAACCCCTATACTGATACAAATTTCATAATAAGAATAGATAAGTAATGTATAAAACACTATCCCCCGAAGATATTACAACAAATGCAATGCCCGTTGTAGAACCTGCAGGCTCAGATCCAGGAGGGGTATTAGTTATAAATGACGATTATAAAATAGATTCTTTTAGTATAACTGATTTTGGGTTTAAACAACTCGTTAATATAATTAAAGGAAAAGTTGATAATGCCCCTCCTTTTCTACCTCCCATAACAGTATTAAGTATAAATAGAAAAAATTTTAAAGAAAGTATTTATCCCCCTTCTTTTGAAATTGATGGAGTAAGACTAAAAACTGGCTCCCATGAAATAAATTACTGTGAATCTGGGAGAGAATATGTATCAGCTGATAGTACATATTATTTTTACCCAGACATTGGAATAGCTATTAAACCAGGTTTGAATCCTACGTTTGGTGCTACTGTAAAAGCTTGTAGTGAAGAAACCATTACAAACACTCATGTTTATGTATATGCAGGCCCATCAGAATTTAATTATTCTACTAACCCTTCCTTCCTAGATAATAACGATAATCTAAGATTCCCAACATATGATAGATTTAGCGGACCTTATAATACAGGCCATGAAGATTGGATTAATAATCCAGTCACATACATAACAGGTATAGGATTCTATAATAATAACGGAGATTGTTTGGCAGTAGCCAAATTACCTAAACCCTATAAAAAAGATTTCCAAACCGCATTCTCAACTGCAATAGAATTTAAATTTTAAAAAAAATATGAATTGGTTATATAATGGTAAAGAAATTACAGACATATCGCAATTCCCACCTAACACATTTGGGTTTATATATGAAGTAATTACCCCCAAGGGTAAAAAATATATAGGAAAAAAAGTTTTATTCCATAATATTAAAAAGAAACTCACCAAAGCAGAGTTATCGGAACAAACAGGACGTGGGAGGAAAAAAACATTCCGAGTAATTCAAAAAGAAAGTGATTGGAAAAAATATTATGGGTCAAATACCCATCTTAAAAACCAAATCAACAGTAAAGAAGTTACACTGGAGGATTTGGGGAAACAAATTATTGAGGTAGCTTTCAATAAAAAACACCTCACCTACCTCGAAACCAAACACCTATTCCAGATGGAGGTTTTAGAAAAACCCGATTTATACTACAATGATAATATTTTAGGTAAGTTCTTTACCTCAGACTTTGATAAGTAAATTCTTTATTGTATATTCCATACTATGGTAAATCACTTATTAGTTACCCTAGTTGATAAAATTCTTGGAAAGGGTAAACAAACGGCAAGAGGTAATTATGCCCACCACTGTCCCTTCTGTGATCACCACAAACCTAAATTAGAAATAAATTTTACTGAGAATAAAAAAGGTCATAATCCATGGCATTGTTGGGTTTGCAATACCAGAGGGAAAACTATTGTTTCTTTACTTAAAAGGTCTAAGAAATATGAGTATATTGAAGAAGCTCGTAAATTAGTACCTAAAGGTCAATTCGTTGAAGAGGTAGAAATAATAAATTCCCTTACTCTTCCATTAGAATTTACTTCCCTTATAGACCACCCCTCAGATATTATGGGAAAACATGCTTCAGCTTACCTTAAGAAAAGGGGTATTTTTACTGACGACATTATTAAATATAATATTGGATATTGTGAGAGTGGAGAATATCAAAATATGATTATTATTCCTTCGTATGATCTTAATGGTAATTTAAATTATTTCACAGCCCGCAGCTTTGAAAAAGAACCATACAGAAAATATAAAAACCCATCAGTATCTCGCGATATTGTACCGTTTGAAATGTTTATAAACTGGAATAGCCCGTTAGTATTATGTGAAGGACCATTTGATGCCATAGCCATCAAAAGGAATGCTATCCCACTTTTAGGAAAAAATATACAAAGTAACCTAATGAAGAAAATCGTTTCTTCTAAAGTTGAAAAAATATATATAGCACTAGATAGTGATGCTATGAAATCTGCAATTAAATTTTGTGAAACGTTTATGAATGAAGGTAAAGAAGTCCATTTATTAGAAATGGATGATAAGGACCCGAGTGAATTAGGATTTAAATGTTTTACTGAACTTATTCAAAAGTCTATTCCTCTTACCTTGTCGGGGCTTTTGGCTAAAAAATTAGCCCTATGAAACAAATTAAAACTACCTACAATAGAATACTAGAAGTATCTGATGATGCTAAACAAATAACCCTCCCAGATGGGAGATATTACCAACGAAACGGGGAATATTACCCCTCAGTAACTTATGTTTTATCTTATTACCCTAAAGGTAAATTTTTTGAAGATTGGCTTAAGAAAGTAGGTTATTCAGCGGATCATATAGTTAGAAAAGCAGGAGAAGAAGGTACACAAGTACATGAAATGATTGAAGCTTATCTAAATGGTGAAGAAATGAACTTTTTAGAATATGGTAGACCTATGTATCCACCCCATGTTTGGCAAATGTTTTTAAGATTTGTTGATTGGTGGGAAGAATATAAACCAACATTAATTGAAGCAGAAGTTCATTTATTCTCCGATGAATTAAAAGTAGCAGGTACTTGTGATTTAGTTTGTGAAATTAATGGTGAATTATGGATTATAGATTTTAAAACTTCTAACCATTTACAAACTACTTATGATTTACAAGCCGCAATGTATGCTAAATGTTTTGAGGAATGTTTTGGTAAAAAAGTGGATCGTACGGGTATTTTATGGTTAAAATCTTCTAAAAGGAAAGCCGCAAAAGGTAAAATGCAAGGTAAAGGATGGGAAATGTATGAATCATCTAGAAGTATAGAAGAAAACCTAGAAATTTATAGAACAGTCCGTACCTTATTTGACTTAGAAAACCCCAACCATAAGCCAGCATTTACACAATTTAGAACATCAGCTAAAAGAGATTTGTAATATTTATAACAAATACTCTTTATGAAATTATATGATATTTTAAAAGAAATACAAGGTAAACCCAAAGCTATTATATTAGCAGGAGCTCCTGGTGCTGGAAAAGGGTATATTTTAAGGGGTTTAGACTTAGGGAATTTAAAGGTATTAAATGTAGATGACATTTATGTTCCTATGTTAAAAAAGGCTAATATTACATTGGACTTAAAAAACGCTTCTCCTGAAGAAAGAAGTAATCAAGCTAAAGCTATGGCTGCAGCTAATAAAGAGTTTAAAAGTAATTTAACAACTACTATAGGAGAAAAAGAATCATTCATATTAGATGGCACAGGCGCCTCATTAAAAGAAACATCTAAATTAAAAAGTGAATTAGAAGAAACAGGATATGAAGTTTTTATGCTTTATGTTTATACTGATCTAGAACGCTCCCTTAAACAAAACCAGGATAGGTTTGAAAAGTCAGGGGGGGAAGATAGAAGTTTAGCCCCTGCTATAGTAATGAGAACATGGAAAAGTGTAACTCAAAATTTTGCTCCTTATAAACAATTGTTTGGTAACAATTTTGTATCTGTTGCTAACACTTTAGGAGATGAAAAATTAACAGATTTGGAATCTATAGTAACTAAATACCTTGAACCTTTTACCCCTAAAGGTACTAAACCTAAAACCCCTGCCCAACAAGCTAAATCTGATGCTCAAAAAGCTAAAGATGCTGAGCAAATAAAAGCATTACTAGCTGATGAAGGAGTAAAAGACATCATAAACACCTCCATATCAGCTGAAGAAGCACAATCTAAATTAAAATCCTTTTTAGCATGAATTTTTTATCCCAAGCATTAGTAGAAGGAATTTTAGGTGAAAATACATTGCCTAAAAAGAAAATAGTTGGAATGTTTGGAGGAGGATTTAAACCCCCTACATCAGGACATTTAGAGGTAGTAAAGAAAGCTTTACAAGAAAATCCTGAAATGGATGCTTTAATTGTATTGGTAGGTAGTGGGACTCGAGATTCAATTAGTCAAGAAGAATCATTAGCTATTTGGAATATATATAAAAAATCCCTTCCTAGTAAAGTAGTGGTAATGGCCTCTCCTGATAATAAACCTCCTATTGGGGCTATATATTCTTATGCTAAAAAAAATCCCGATAAGGAAATTTATTGGTTTATGGGTGAGAGAGAGGGTAATAAAGATGATTTTTATGATTTTATTAAAAGAACTAGAGCTTTAAGAAGGGGAGACTATACTAATATACAACCCAAAAAAATTATCACTTCCGACTCAGTAAGTGGAACTAAAGCCCGTAAAGCTTTACTTGCAAAAGATAAAGAAACATTTATACAATTCTTCCCAGACATCCCCGAAATAGATGAAATTTGGGATATGTTAACGGATGTGGTTAAAGAATATAAACATAAGTATGATAAAGAAGAGTTAAGGAAAGGAATTGAAGTTGAAAAAGAACATACTGACGATCCTAAAATAGCTTTAAAAATTGCTTTAGATCATTTGGATGAAGATCCTCAATACTATACTAAATTAGCTACGTTAGGATTAGAAGAACAACCTTTACAAGAACGTATTGCATACGATGCAGAAACCCGAATGCAAACTCGTTTTTTAATGAAACAATTCCTTAAAACTGTAGGTACTAAAGTAGAAGATTCAACTGAAGGTGCTTTAGTAGGTAAAGAATACGAGTTAGTATATGGGTTTTATCCTATGAAAAAAGGACTAGGATTTATGCCCTTCAAGGTAGAAGGATCTGCAGGACCTAAAGATATAGCAATTGAGATAAAATATAACCCAGAACTTCTTGATAAACAATTATATAGCGAGTTAAGTGCTGAATTAAGAAATTCTGTTAGACACGAATTAGAACACCTTGCCCAATATAGAGCTGAAAAAGGAGTTAGACCTGGTGAAGATGGAGTAGACCAAGATGATTTACCAGATGTAGAATACCTTACTCTTGACTATGAAATTCCAGGCCATATTCAAGGGCTAAGGACTAAAGCTAAAGCTAAAAAAATAAGTTTACAACAAGCTATTGATGATTTATTTAATAGTTATGAGTATGATTTGGATCCTGAAGAAGAAGATTTTGTAAGAGAAACTTGGATGAATTGGTTAGAAACCAACATGCCTGGTGTTTCTTTAACTAAAATAAAAGAGGATTTTGATCAACAAGATGTTGAAGATTTAGATAGCTTAGCAGATAGAGAATTAAACCCTATAGATGTAGATCTTTCAGGTAATCACTTTTTTGATAGACTAAATGACCCTAGGAATAATCCTCAAATAAATTATCTTGAATTAGAAGACTTTTTTACTAAATTAGGTGATAATAGAGAAGAGTTTATTGATTTTCTCAACAAGTATAAAAGTGTAGTTGCTACAGATACGGAAACTAATATCAATATTCCGTTTATGAAAATGGCTAATAAAGCTATTGCTAAAACAGTTATGCGTAAAAGGAATTTTAAAACTCCCAATGAAAAAATTGAGTTAGAAGAAAAATTAACCATAGGAGATAAAGAGGTTAACAAAATTAATAAAATAGGAAATAACCCTGAAGATTGGACAATTATTTACATGGATGGATCTGAAGAACCCTACTTAAAACACTTAACAGAAGTGGATCCTAACCACGATCAAAAATCATCTCCTTATGGTTCCGGGTATGAAACATTAGAAGAAGATTTAACCCCTCAAATAACTTCATTAACGGATTATATGGCAAATGAAGGAGGTTTAAATTTAAAACCTTACCCCCAATTAGAATTTATAGAGGATGATAAAGAAAATGCTGCTAATATATTTGGTAGGACTGCTTATTATATGCCAAGTGAACAGAAAGTTGTTCTTTACACATTAGATAGACATCCTAAAGACGTTTTACGTTCATACGCCCATGAATTAATTCACCATCATCAAAATTTAGAAGGCACTTTAGATCATAGTAATACTACAAATACTAATGAAGATGATGCTTTAGAGAGTATTGAGCGTGAGGCATACGAAGAAGGTAATATTTTATTTAGAAATTGGGAAGATTCCCTTAAAAATTAATAATCATGAAAAGTAAAGGATTAGGAGATTCAATCGAAAAAATTACAAAAGCAACTGGTATTAAAGAAGTTGTAGATAAAATAGCAGGAGATAAAGACTGTGGCTGTGGGAAGAGAAAAGATAAACTTAATAAAATGTTTCCTTATGACAAGTAAAGAATTTGTGCAAACGATAAATGACGAGTTTGATATCGAAACTCTTGAATTAATGAAAGAACTTATTGATAAAAAATTAGTCCTACTAAAAACAATGCAGGATACTGCTACAAAAACAAAAATAAAAGGATTTGGTAAATGAATGATAACGTTTTAAAAAAAGAATTCTCTAAAAAAGATGTACAACGCGCTCGTAACTTAGTTACAGGTAATATAGGGGGACGTACAACTGAAGGAGTAGGTTATACTAAAAAATATGAACATCATATAGAAGGTGATATTTGGGAAGAAAATAACCGCACATGGACTATTAAAAATGGTTTAAAGCAAAATATTACTAAAATGGATAAATTTAAAAAAATGGGTAATATGCCTTTATTTTGTCCTGAATGTAATAATTTAATGAAAAAAGAATTAGATAAAAAAGTATTCCCTGCTTATCAAAAGTGCTTTGATTGCATTATAGATTATGAAGCTGAACTTCAAAAACAAGGCACATCCGAAGAATATTTTAAAGGTTTAAGAAATAATCATATTGAGTCTACCATAGAAGGATATAAATCCTTTATGAAAAGTCAATTAAACACCCTTAATTCTAATGATCATTTTGTAACAGAAGCGGGAGATGTAGAAAGTTGGAAAGGCGGTATAAATAAAGAAGAATTAGAGCAACAACTTCAAGAAGGTTTAGAATTCCTTGAAAATATGAAGGTTAAATAATTCCACATATTTATATTCAACATGTCTTCCAAATTAAACATAAAAGAAGCAATTAAATTTGCCCTTGACGAAAGGAAAGGGAAGACATCTAGAAACCGTAAAAAAAAGAAAAAAAAACGCGACAGATGTCTTCGAATAGCGGACAGAAAATTCGATAAACCCTCCGCATACAAATCAGGAGCCGTAGTTAGATGTCGTAAAGGTAATATTTGGAAAGGTGTAAAAGAAGAACAAATACAAGAAGCAATCCAAACTATTTTCGAAAAAAAAAAGAAGGGAGAAAATCTTAACAAATGGTTTGCTAGGTCTGGCCCTAAAGGTAAACAAGGGGGATGGGTTGACTGTAATGCCCCTGATGGTAAAGGTGGATATAAAGCCTGTGGTAGAAAAAAAGACGAAAAACGCTCCAAATACCCAGCATGTAAGCCAACACCATCAAAGTGTAAAGACCCTGGTAAAGGTAAAACATGGGGTAAAAAAGCTGCAAAATCAAAATAACAACAAATGAAACTCTCAGAATTAAAAGAACAAATAAAAGAACTCTATCTTCAAGAAGAAAATAGTGTTGAGGATATTGAGGCCCAAACAAAAGCCACACAAGATCTTACTGCTGCTACTAAAGAACTCAATAAAGTAACAATGAGTGAATTTAAAAATTATCTTCGTAATGAAATTTTAGCTGAAATTGCTGAAGAAGATGAAGAAGTATCTGATAATATTGAAGTAGAAACAGACCCAATCATTCCTGAACCCACTCTTGATAAAAGAGGAATATTAGATGACATTGGTGATGAATTAGTTTTATTAGCTAAAAAAGCAAAAGAAGCAGGGGAAGAAGAACTTGCCAATCAAATTCTTAATTCTGCTAAATTTACTGAAAAGAAAGAATTCCAGGCAGTTTCAAAAGATGTAGGAATAACAGATAGAGGGGCATCATGAAAAATCTAAAAGAAACCATTCCAGATGTTAACACTGATTTTTCAATAGGAACTGATTTCAGTGCAGATTTAGAAGAAATTATAAACTTAGCTATTACTAATAGATTTGGTAAAAAACCCGCCAAATCTTATAGAAGTAATCAAGATGAACTTGAACCCGGATATAATCCTATGACAGGTAAAACAGACTTAAATGTAAATGCTCTAGCTAGAAAAGTAAGAGAAACTAAATTTACTAAAAAGTATGATGATAATCCTACTTTAAAAGGAGGACAAAAAAATCTTCCGGATGCCCTACAAAAGGGTATTATAGACAAAACTCAAAACGAACACCATCTTAAAAACAACCCAGATGCTAAGTATGTAGCTACTGCTGCTCCTAGGGGGTGGTTTGATGTTTGGGAAGGTGAGCCATTTGATATAACTGGTGAAAATGGTGTCCTTGTAGGAAAATTTAAAACTATGAAGGATGCTAAAGATTATGCCAACATTAAAAATGGTGAACAAGGTAAATTAGAAGCACCCAAAAATTATCTACAAGAAGATTCTAATAAAATAGCTGCTTTAGAAAAAAAACGTGAACGCTTAATGGCAGACATGGAACAAGAGGCAGAGCCAGAAGGAGGTCCTATGGCTGACAAGTATGGAGCCAAATTAGATCGTATTGATAAAGCATTAGCTAAACTAAAAGGAACAAAAAAGCAATATAAGGTACTCTCAACAGCTGAGTTAAATAAACTTGCAACAGTAAAAAGATAATGCAAAAGTCTGAATTCATAGCAAAAATCAAAAAGCTAGCTAAAAAAGCATACGCTGAAAAATCTGATCCTTTAGAAGATCCTAAGGATATTGCTAAAGAACTTAGCCCATTTCCCGTAATAAACCAATTTCCTCCATTACAAAAGATAATGGATGACCTATTTGATTTTCAATTTGAACCCTTTATAGAAGATATAGATTGGGTATCCCCACGTCCTACTACATTTAGAATCAAACTAATAAATGGGGCTGATTTTTATTTAATTTACCAAGGTAAAAATGGAGAGAAAAAGGGATTATTTATAGCCCAAGTAGCAGGCAAAAAATACTTCCTAGAGTCCCTTCCAGAACAACAACAAGCCTCTGAAGCTATTGCCCGTTTACTAAGATATAGTTATGGAAACACAGATAAACCTTCAGAAGATCTTGAAGTAGACACTGGGGATCTTGGAGATGATATAGAAACCCCTTCAACTGAACCTACGGAACCTGTATCAACTGTACCACAATCTGTAGACGACTTATAATGGATATATTAGAACAATTTTTACGTAAAGTTTCTTATAAATTCCCTAAAGGGTATCCTGATATTAACGATCCTAAAGATTGGTTAATGTTAGAGGGGATGTTAAAAAAGATGGGAATTGATTTAAAAGAAGCTAGTCTAAGTGGAACCGCTACAGGGTATCCTCAAACTTATGGAGCATTTATAAAATATGTTCAAGATAACGATAAACATATTGTAGGAAGTGCTGATGATGTAAAATATAAAGCAGATAAAAATACTACTTTATTTGATAAAAATTTTAATTCTGCTGAAGAAATTAAAAAAGGAGAAGAATTTAACATTTTAATTAAAAATGCTGACGATTTAGTAAAAAAAGGTGTTAGTACTTATGCTTTAATATCTTTTAACAACAAAAAACTCTACATAAAAATCAGTGATATACTCAAACCCTCAGGAAAAGAAGTAGCGAAATATGAGCCTGAGGTAAATAAATCAAACCCTTCAATATACCACTCTTTCACCCCCGGACACCCCCAAGAAAAACAAGTAGTAGAATTATTTATCAATAAATCTGATAAAGATTGGGGATTTAAATATGATGATACTTCTTACAATATAACTTATTTAGGTGACCCTGAATGGAAAGGAAAAGGAAACCCTAAATCTGATGTTCAAGTATCCTTTAATAAAGACCTTAAACCTGAAATAGGACCTAATTTTCAAATTAGCTTAAAAGCAGGAAATGCTGTATTTGTAGAAAATTGGGTTATCCCTTCAAGAGCACTCCAACTTTTCAGTGCTGATGATTTAAAGAAAGAATTATTAGATATCCAAGCCACAGCTAATAGGGGTGAATTGTTTAAAAAACCATCTACAGCCAAAAATTTAGCATTTTTTGTCTCTACTACACCAAATCGTTACACAATAAACACAGGTACCGAAACCCGAGGATCATATAAGCTCTCAGAAGAATCTAAATATGAAGCTTATACTGGAGATAAAAAGTTTGGAGCAGAATCCAAAGGACGAGCTAATTGTTTTTTTAAAGGAACTGTACCTAACACTATTGAAGAATTTATTAAACAAGTTAAACCTATTAAAGGTAACTTAGATCAATTTGAAGATTTATACATCCACTTTAGAGGAACTAACGAATCTAGAGGTGGTTCTTTAGTATTTAAAAGAATAGAACAAGAAGACGGATCTGTTAGATATGAGATTACAGACCTTTGGAAATCAGCTTTGGGACTTTAATAATATTTATAACCATGTCACTGAAAAAATTAATCCAAGAATCTTTAATTAATTATTCTATCTTAAAAGAGGAAGATTGTGGATGTGGGTGTGACCAATGTGAAGATAAACCCGTATTACTCGAAAGTAAAGCGCCTATAAGCGAAGGCCTACGGTATCACATCGATAATGGTGTCTCATTACAAGATAATGTATTTAGAATAGGATCTAAAAAGTATTTACAATTATTTGCTGAAGCCCGTATGTTAAATGAGTGGGGTACTATTCAATTAGATGAAAATAGCCGCCATTTAGTGGAAAATACTGATATTGGTAAATTTGGTATTTTTGAAGGTGAAAAAGTACCACTTGATTTACCTGCTGTAAATGAAGAAGAATTAGACGAAGCTAAAAAAAAGAAAAAAAAGAAAAAAGATCCACCCATTGGTAAACCAAAAAGAGGTGGTTCTAAAGCTTACTATGTTTATGTAAGAAACCCTAAGACTAAAAAAATCAAAAAAGTATCATTTGGATCAGGTGGTTTAAGGGCTAAAATTAGAAATCCTAAAGCAAGAGCGGCATTTGCAGCCCGTCATAATTGTAAAAATAAAAAGGACAGAACTAAAGCAGGATACTGGAGTTGTAACCTTCCTAGATATGCTCCTGCACTTGGTTTAGGTAATAAAATGAATACTTATTGGTAATGGATCCTTATATTGATGAAAACAATATAAGAATATTTTCTAAAGATGTAGATCCAATGTCATTAATTTGGCATGAAGACCAAGAAGATAGAACAATAGAAGTTATAGAGGGAAATGGGTGGAAATTTCAATTTGATGAAGAACTCCCATTTGAACTTACAGAAAACCTCGTTTTTGATATTCCTTTAGGATATTTACATCGTGTAATAAAAGGTTACGACAAATTAAAAATTAAAATCATAAAAAAATGAACACACAAGAGTTATTTGAACAAATCGATACGTTATATGAAACTTTTAAAGCTGAACATGCAGGTACTACTAAAGTAGCCCATGGTAAAGCTAGAAAATCATTAGGAGAAATTAAAAGGCTAGTTACAGAATACCGCAAAGCATCAGTTGCTGAGGATAAAAAATAAGTAATATTAAGCTCGATTCATAGCCGAGCGATTTAATAAAAAATTTAGACAGCTGTGGCGTCATCATAATTTGGTGGCGCCACACTTTTTTCGTATATTCACATAATTCCAAAATACAAATGAAACAAGAGAAAATAGTAATTGTAGGAGCCGGAGTAGCAGGCGTAAATGCTGCTACTAAATTAGTTGATAATGGGTATGACGGTTCTAGAATTACCATTATTGATATGGGTAATGATCCATATAAACGTAAACCTGAAGAAGTAATGACAGGATTTATGGGTGCTGGGGGTTGGAGTGATGGTAAACTTACTTACCATACTTCAATTGGTGGTCATATGTCTAAATACTGTGGTGATGAAAAAGCTATGGAATTGATGGATCAAGTAATTATTAACTTCAAACGATTCCACCCCAAACCAGAAGAAGTACAATGCTCCAACCCAGTTGCAGAACCCAATTTCATTAAACCTTACTTTGGTCTTAGATTATTTCCTGTATGGCATGTAGGTACTGATTATCTACATGAAATTGGTAAAAACTGGTATAATTATCTTTGCGATAAAGGAGTTAAATTTATTTGGAATACTAAAGTAACTTCAATTGATTTTGAAATGGACTACGTTGTAGCGGATCGTAAATACTTTTATGATCGTTTGATATTTGCAGTGGGTAAATCTGGTATTGATTTTGGTAAACATCTTATTGAAAGTGGAAATCATGATACCGAACCTAAACCTGTACAAGTTGGGGTACGTTTTGAGGCACCCCAAAAACACTTCCAAAAACTTATTGATGTAAGTTACGATTTTAAATTATATCGTAAGTTTGAAGATAAAGGTGTTTCACTTCGTAGTTTTTGTACTAATAATAATGCCGCCTATGTAGCACTTGAAGAAACATATGGAGACTATAGTTATAATGGTCATGCTAAAAAAGATGAAGCATATCGTAATGATATGACTAATTTTGGTATTCTAATGGAAGTACAAGGAATTGACAAACCCTTTGATTGGTCACGTGAGTTAGTTTCTAAAGTAAATAAAGTAGAAATTGTACCTGGTGAAGGTTATAGTGGAAAAAAAGCACAAGGGCGCTTCCAAGCAAAATATAAAGCAGGATTATATTATTCACCTTGGAAAAATGAAGAAGAAGGTACTATAAATCGTTTAAAAAGTAAAACATCAGAGGGTGATTGGGTAAAAGCTCATTATATTACTGAAAAAGGTTTACAGGAGGTACGTGACCATTTTCAAGGATATTTTAAATATATTGAAGATTTTATTGAAGATATGAAAAAAGTATTCCCTACGCTGGGGGATGATTGGGGTATGTACATACCTGAAGTTAAATACCTCTCCCCAGAGCCACTTGTAAATTATGAAGATTTATCACTTAACAAAGTACCTAATGTCCATTTTGTAGGTGATGCTTTAAGCGCAAGAGGGATTACAGTATCTGGGGCCCAGGGAACTTATGTAGCAGAAAATATTTTAAAAATAAATTAATATGGCAAAGAAAGAAAAATGGCCTAAACCCCAACGTTTAATAACACCTAATGGAACTATAGTCCATTATTGGGATGGTAAACTTCATAATTGGGATGGGCCTGCTTTAATACCTGAAGGTGAAAATCGTAAAAGAGAATATTATCTTTATGGGGAACAATATAGCGAAGAAGGATGGAGAGAAGCTAAGAGTAATACTACGGGATTACCTTGGTTTAAAAACCCAGCAATGAGAGAATCAGCAAGACAGGGAGGATAATGAAGATAGGATTTACAGGAACAATGAGTGTGGGTAAAACCACACTTGTTAATGCTCTTAAAGATGTACCTGAATTTAAGGATTATAAGTTTGCTACTGAACGCAGTGCTTATCTTAATTCATTAGGTATACCTTTAAATTATGAGACTACTCTTGAGGGTCAAACTATATTTTTGGCAGAACGTGTAAGTGAAATTATGCAGGAAAATATTATTACTGATAGAACCATTCTTGATGTAATAGCGTTTACTAAATTAGCTAAAAAAATTAATTATATAGGAGAAGAGAAATTCTACACCTACGCATCCGAGTTTTTAGGTAAATACGATTATATATTTTATATCTCACCAGAAGGAATTGATATAGAAGATAATGGTATTAGAGAAACAGATGAACAATATAGAAAAGATATTGATTATATTATTCAACAATTAATGTTTAAGCATGGAAGTGGTAGAAATTGGCACACTATTAGTGGTTCTACTGAGGAGCGTATTGATAAAATCATGAAAACTATACAATTTTAATATGTATTACCATGAAGAATAGTGTATTACTTGCGGGATTAGGAATAGTTGCGGGGTTAATCATAGGGGCGGGGTTGACTTGGTATACAACAAGTGATCTTGTTACACAAGCAGCAATCGAAGCTGAAATTAAATTCAATGAACTTTTAGAAGCAGAAAAAATTAAATTTTCTAAAGAAATAAGCACTTTAACCGAATTAAAAGAAAATTTAGAATCTACTTTAATTTCTACTGAGACGGTTGTAGATAGTCTTAATATTACTATTAGTACTAGGAGTGAACAATTAAATCAAATCAAAAAAGAATATGATAAACAATTATCTAATGTTGATGGTATGTCTCATAATGAGCTTACCGATTTTTTCTCAAAAAGATACCCCAACTGATTTAGTTTGTTTACCCACAGAGCAAGCTAAATTAGTAGTCTTAGATCTTACTTCTTATGACTTTTGCCAACAAGTAAGAGACTCTTTAAAAGCAGAAATTACAGATTTAAATGGTATTATAAAACAAGATTCTATATTATTGGATATGTATAAAATGTCAACAGATTCTTTAATATTTTTAAATAAAAAGTGCTATAATCAAAATATTACTTTAAATTTAGATTTAAATAATAAAAATGATAAAATTAAGTCACTTAAAAGTACCCGAAATTTAACTATTTTAACCACTCTAGTAGGTACTTTAACTCCTATATTATTAAGTAGAAATTGAGTGATTTAAAACAAATAATAAGACAAGAATATATAAAGTGTGCACAAGATCCCATACACTTTATGAAAAAGTACTGCATGATTCAACACCCCCAAAGGGGTAGAATCAATTTTCATTTGTACCCCTTCCAAGAAAAAGTATTAAAATTATGGAGGGATAACCCATACTCAGTAGTTTTAAAATCTCGTCAGTTAGGTATTTCTACTTTGTCGGCAGGTTATTCTTTATGGTTAATGACTTTCCATAAAGATAAAAATGTTTTATGTATTGCTACAAAACAGGAAACTGCTAAAAATATGGTTACAAAAGTTAAATTTATGTATGAAAATTTACCTTCATGGCTCAAAGTAGATTTTGAAGAAAATAATAAATTAACACTTCGATTAACTAACGGATCTCAAATTAAAGCCACCTCAGCATCAAGCGATGCTGGTAGATCAGAAGCAGTTTCACTTCTATTAATTGATGAGGCTGCTTTTATTGACAATATTGGTGAAATATGGGCATCAGCCCAACAAACACTTGCTACTGGTGGTGGGTGTATAGCCCTATCTACCCCTTACGGTACTGGTAACTGGTTTCATCAAACATGGGCAAGAGCAGAAGCAAAAGAAAATGAATTTTTGCCTATTAAACTTCCTTGGGACGTTCACCCTGAACGAAATCAAGAATGGAGAGATAGACAAGATGAATTACTTGGAGATCCTCGTATGGCCGCACAAGAGTGTGATTGTGATTTTAGCACATCTGGGGATATAGTATTCTACCCTGAATATCTTGAGTTTATAGAAAAAACCACCCTTAAAGAACCTCTTGAAAGACGTGGAGTAGACCAAAACCTGTGGATTTGGCAACCCGCAGATTATAGCCGCTCATATATGATATCAGCTGACGTAGCTAGAGGAGATGGCAAGGATTATTCAGCATTTCATATTTTTGATATTGAATCTGCAACTCAAGTAGGAGAATATAAGGGTCAAGTAGGTACTAAAGATTTTGGTAATATATTAACTGCTATTGCTACTGAATATAATAATGCTTTACTCATAGTAGAAAATGCTAATATTGGTTGGAGCACAATCCAAACTATAATAGAAAAAAATTATCCTAATTTATATTACTCCCCTAAATCGGATAATGTAAATGTGGATTCATATTTACAAAATTATGAAAATAGTTCTAATATGACAGCAGGATTTACTATGTCTTCTAGAACTCGTCCAATGGTTATTGGTAAATTTCAAGAGTATGTTGCTGATAAAGGAGTTACTATACAATCTAAACGTTTATTAGAAGAAATGAAAACGTTTATTTGGAAATATGGTAGAGCCGAGGCACAACAAGGTTATAATGATGATTTAGTAATGAGTTTTGGAACAGGGTTATATGTGAGAGACACAGCCCTAAAATTTAAACAACACGGAGTAGATGTAACTAAAGCAGCTTTAGGATCATTCCACAAAACCACAGTAGGATACCAAGGGGCCTATTTTTCTGCTGGGAAAGATAACCCTTATCACATGGATGATGGGAAGGGAGGATCTGAAGATTTTAGTTGGCTTTTATAATATTTATTCGTATATTAATACACTATGGCTGATACAACAGTATTTACAAGATTAAAAAGATTATTCTCTACAGATGTAATAATCCGCAACACTGGAGGAAATAACTTAAAAGTTCTTGATTTTAATCAAATGCAACAAAGGGGTGAGGTAGAAACTAACTCTATGATTGATAGATATAATAGATTATATACTTCTAATCAAACTTCTATATATAATCCCGCTTTAAATTACCAAACCCTTAGGCCTCAATTATATTCTGATTATGAAGCTATGGATACCGACGCCATAATAGCATCAGCCTTGGATATATTAGCGGATGAGTCTACTCTTAAAAATGCTATGGGAGAGGTTCTCCAAATTAAATCATCAGATGAAAATCTTCAAAAGATTTTATATAATCTATTTTATGATGTTTTGAATATAGAATTCAATTTATGGATGTGGATCCGTCAAATGTGTAAGTATGGTGACTTTTTCCTAAAATTAGAAATAGCAGAAAAATTTGGGGTATACAATGTTATCCCTTATACAGCCTATAATATTATTAGAGAGGAAAAAATTCAAAGTGCTGAATCATCTCAAATGGAGGTTAAGTTTAAATTTGACCCTGATGGGTTAAGTGGTGGGGGAGAATATGGGGGGTATTTTGGAGGTCTACAATCTGTTTCTAAAAATTCCCAATCTAGTAGAGCCATTTATTTTGACAACTATGAAATAGCCCACTTCAGACTCCTTTCAGATGTAAATTATTTACCCTATGGTAGAAGTTATATAGAGCCTGCTCGTAAACTATTCAAACAGTATACATTAATGGAAGATGCTATGCTAGTACATAGGATTGCCCGTGCTCCCGAAAAACGTATTTTTTACATAAATGTGGGGGCAATCCCACCTGCAGAAATAGAAAATTTTATGCAAAAAACTATTTCTAAGATGAAACGCACCCCTTACATAGACCAAGACACAGGTGACTACAATCTTAAGTATAATATGCAAAATATGCTTGAAGATTTTTATATCCCTGTAAGGGGAAATGATACTTCTACCAAAATAGAAACCACCCCAGGCCTCCAATATGATGGCATAACAGATGTTGAATACCTAAGGGATAAATTATTTGCCGCCTTAAAAATTCCCAAAGCATTTTTAGGTTATGACGAAAATACAGATGGTAAAGCTACATTAGCGGCTGAAGATATTAGATTTGCGCGTACTGTAGAACGTATTCAAAGAATAATTCTTTCTGAATTAACTAAAATTGCAATTGTCCACCTTTACACTCAGGGGTATGATGGGGATGATTTAACTAACTTTGAACTTAATTTAACTACACCTTCAATTATATATGATCAAGAAAGAGTAGCATTAATGAAGGAAAAAATGGACTTAGCAGCCCAAATGATGGAAACCAAGCTATTCCCTTCAGACTTTATTTATGACCATTTATTCCATATGAGTGAGGATGAATATAATGAATTTAGAGACTTATCTAGAGAAGATGCTAAACGTGCTTTCCGTTTAACTCAAATTGAGGCTGAAGGAAATGATCCTTTAGAAACAGGTCAATCCTATGGAACCCCTCACGACTTAGCTTCATTATATGGCAAAGGTAGATATTACGGAGATGGTGAAGTTCCCGAAGGGTATGATGAAAATGACCCTAAATTAGGTCGTCCTAAAGAAAAAGTTTCTAATATTAATACCCAAGATAATGCCTTTGGTAAAGATAGATTAGGAGTTGACAGAATGAAAGGCAAAGAAAATGAATCAGATTCAATAAAACCCACATATAAAGGAGGTTCTCCTCTAGCATTAGAAGCTAAAACAGTTTATCTCCAAAATCAAGATATGCTTAAAAAGATTCCCCTTAATCGCAAACAGCTGGTTTTTGAACAGGATGAGTCATTATTAGACGAAAACCAATTAAGGAACTAAAATCTTTATATATTTATAAAAAAGCCTATCGATGAAAATTAAACATTCTAAGTATAAAAATACGGGCCTTTTATTTGAACTTCTAGTGAGACAAATAACAGCAGATACCCTTTCAGGTAATGAGTCTCCTTCACTAAATATTTTAAAAAAAGCTTTTACTAAAACGGAATTAGGTAAAGAATATAAATTATATGAATCTTTGTTTAAAAACAAATATCTAACTGAACAAAAAGCCGAGATTACTTTAAATACTATATTAGAAGCTACCCGTAAATTAAATAGAAGTGCCCTAAGAAGAGAAAAATATAACCTTATTAATGAAATTAAGAACCATTACAAATTAGATGAGTTTTTCAGACATCAGGTAATAGGATATAAAGCCCACGCTTCTTTTTATAAACTAATAGAAATATACAACTCGGATAAATTATCTGAAACCGAAGAAATTATAAATAATAAAGTTACTATTTTAGAGTATTTAACCCAATCAGATATCAACGAAAAGAGGGTTAAGCAAAATCTAATAGAAGAATTTTCTAAGTATGATAAAGACTTAAGAGTACTTACTTACAAGGTAATGCTCGAGAAATTTAATGGTAAGTACGCTAATTTAAATAAAGGGCAAAAAGAAATACTTAAAGAATTTATTAATTCAATTGATAATACTCCTCGTTTAAAGGAGATTTATAACATCAAGATTAATGAATTAAAATCATCTTTAGAATCATACGTTTTAAAAGTAAAAGATAGCATTACTAAAATAAAATTAGTAGAGGTAACTAAATTATTAGTAGAAATGGATAAAAATTCTAAAATTGATAACGATAGTCTAGTCAATCTACTACAATATTATGGGTTAATTGAAGAACTTTCTAAAGTAAAGTAATGGCTGAGATAATTAAACCTAAAGATTTAAATTCTATTTTTCTTAAAAATATTGAAGATAAATATGGGAAAATTGATATGGTTAATGATTTCTTTACCCCTGATTTAACTACTTATTATAAAACTACTGATATAGACCCCATCGGGAATGTTACTCATAGTATAGTACGCCTTCCTAGTTTCGGGAAGCTATTTAAAAGTTTGGGACAGGCCAGGAATGATGCTGAAGAATTATCAACAAATGATGTTCTGAGAAAAGATGAAAAATTCCAATCCCAAATAAGTAATATTTCTAAAGCATTTAACTCTTTTAGAACATTTTTTAGAAAAAATTACCCCAATCAGTATGATGTAGTAAAATCTCAAATTAGGGAAATGACCACAACATCTGCAGGGGGTAGTTACTTAACTAAGTATGCTTTTGGAAAAAATCCAACATCTTCATACCTTAAAATGGGTTATAAACCTGTTAATCAAAAATCCCTTAGAAAAAAATCTAAAGGAATAGATTATATAGATTTACATAAAAAATAAATACGTATTACCATGGCAAACGATATGATAAATAAATTTAAAGGATACTTGGGAATTGAACACGATAACCCTTTTACAATCCTTGAAGCAAAAGCTACTGAAACTAAAACTACTAAAGAAGTAAGTGAAAAAGAAGTAGCAGGTTATGATTATAAAGATAAAGATAATTTAAACAACCAAATTTTTGATCAATATATAAAGGGCCTTAGAGTTGAAATGGAACAGAATCCTGATCTACTTGCAGACAATCCTTCTGAAGCCTTATTAAAAGCTAAAGAAATAGTGCTTAAAAATTTAAAAAACGATCCCATTTTTTATACTAAAAACGCCGCTTTTGGTGTTAAAGGATTGGGATACGAAACCTCAACAGAACCCCAAGACCCCACAGGCAAACATAAATCCTCCGGCTACGGAGATCTAAAAGAAAATAAAATGAACAAATCAACACAACTTAAAGAATTACTTGAAGAAGCTGTAGCAGGTATGCCTTCTATAGGAAACCCATTTGCTGATCGCAAAACACCATCTTATGAAGATAAATTTGCTGCTTTCTTAGCTGAAGAAGCTAAAAAAGAAACTAAAGAAGGCAAAAAAGAGGAAGATCTTCCCCCTCCACCTCCTGAAGCTGGGGGACCAGGTGGATTTGCTTTAGAAGAAGAGCCTACTGAAAAGGAAAAAGCTCCTTTAAAAGAGAAAAAAAGTCAACCTAAAGATTTTATTAAAGAAGTTGAAAAGTTATCTAAAAGGGCGGCCAACGAAGTAGCAGTAAAAGCTTATGAAGGTAAAATAAATGCCTTACAAGAAACTCTTAATACTATAAATGAAGATGAAAATTTAGCTGAGTTTATAGATGAAGCTAAGACATCCGCAGTTCAAGCTGAAATTGCTTTATACGAAAAGTATTGTTCTAAAGCAATGCAGGAACTTGAATATTCCAAAAATAACAAATGAGGCAAACTCTCATAGATACTCAACTTTTTACACTTTCTCCCCAAGCAATTACTGAAGCGGTTCAAACCGATGAAGGTAATTTGCTTGTGGAAGGGATTCTTCAATCTGCTGAAACTAAAAATGGCAATGGGAGATACTACCCTCGACAGGTTTTAGAAAGAGAAGTTAAAAACTATTTAGAGGGACCCATTAAAGAAAAAAGAGCATTAGGCGAACTTGATCACCCTGATTCTCAAGTTATTAACCTGAAAAATGTTTCTCATAATATCACAAATATTTGGTGGAATGGGAATGACGTAATAGGAAAAATAGAAATCCTCCCAACCCCCTCAGGTAATATTCTAACTGAGTTATTTAAAAATGGTATTACGGTAGGGGTTTCTTCCCGTGGTATGGGTAGTTTAAAACAGTTAGGTGAAACTCAAGAGGTACAAGATGATTTCGAACTTTTATGCTGGGATTTTGTGTCTACCCCATCTACCCCAGGGGCTTATGTATCTCCTGTAAATGAAGGATTAGAGTTTTCCCCTAAAAAGAGTGAATATTTAAAAGTTAATGAAATTATAACTGAAATTTTATGCAACAACGGACAATGTCCGATTATATAAATTAACTTGTAAAGGTTTAAAAGGAAGGAGATGCGAGAAATCGCTTCTCCTTTTTTTTACCATATTTATCCTAGAATGTATCGTCTTTTTATACGATACCCACTATTATTAATTTTTATTACGCTTTCACAGAATAAGCGTATTTTCCCAACCCAAAACAATTTAGGAATTATGGCAAATAGAGATTTGTTAAGAGAAGCTATTGCTGACGCAAAAGCTGTTAAAGAAGTCGCTATCGCTAATGCGAAAGCTGCTTTAGAAGAAGCCTTTACCCCACAACTCCAATCTATGCTTTCTGAAAAAATTTCCCAACTCGACGAAGAAGAGATCACAGAAGATGATCTTGCTGAAGTCGATAAGGAAAAGCAAGAAGAAGCAAAAGAAATGGAAGCAGAAGGTAAAGAAAAAACTGCTAAAGAAAACCTCCAGGAGGAAGAGGAACTCGAAGAGGACCTTGATCTTGAAGAAATTTTAGCGGAGTTAGAATTAGAAGAAGGTGAATCCGAAATGGAAGAAGGAATGGATGACAGTATGGAAGAAGCTGAAGAAGCTGAAGAAGCCGAAGGCGACGACGATGCTGAACTTGATCTTGAAAACATGACTGAAGATGAGTTACAAGGCTTTATTGAAGATGTTATTGAGGACATGATCGAAGATGGTGAACTTGTTCCCGGACCAAACGCTGATGAATCTGAAGCTGAAGAAGCTGAAGACACAGACGATGGTATGGAAGGAGATGCTGACGTAGACATTGAAGTTGATGATATTGATCTTCAAGAAGGTAAAATGGATAAAGTTAAGCAGTTTGCTCAAAAATTAGGAGTTAAAGTTGAGGATGCTTTAGAAGCATTTAATAAACTTTTCCCTGAAATTGACTCAGGCCTTACTACAACCACCAAAGAATCTCAAATTTATGAAGAGGAACTTGAAGAAGGTATGAAAGAAAAATTAGCTAAATTTGCTGAAAAAGCAGGAACTACTGTTGAAAAAGTATTATCTGCTATGGAATTTCTACCCCAACAATTCAACACCCCCTCAGAAGGTAAAGAGCTTAAAGAAGCTAAAACTGTTATTAAGCACCTTCAATCTGAACTTAATGAGGTTAATCTCCTTAATTCTAAACTCCTTTACACAAACAAGATTTTCAGAGCCAAGAATTTGACTGAAAATCAAAAAATTAAGGTTTTAAAGGCTTTTGATAAAGCCGAAACAGTAAAAGAAGCAAAAGTTATTTTTGAATCGTTAAATGAAAACCTAGTTGCTAAATCAACTAAGTCTAATATTAAAGAATCTATGGGCTTTGCTTCAAAACCTGCGGGTGTTGCTCCTAAGCGTCCTATAACCGAAAATGTTGTAGAAGAAGATGCAATGGTATCACGCTTTAAAAAATTAGCAGGTATAAAATAATTATTAATTTTAAAACTAAAACAAAATGTCAAATTTAAATTCTCTTTTAGAGAGTGCTAACCAATGGAGATCAGTCCAATCTGATGCTTCTAGATTAGCCAACAAATGGGATAAAACAGGTTTGCTTGAAGGTTTAGGTAACGAAGTTGAGAAGAACAATATGTCTCTCATCCTTGAAAACCAAGCCAAGCAACTTGTTGTTGAAACTTCCCAAACAGGTGGGGGTGCTGGTGCTGCTGGTGCTACTTTTAATGCCGGAACAGGTGAACAGTGGGCTGGTCTTGCTCTTCCCCTCGTAAGAAAGGTATTTGGTCAAATCGCTGCGAAAGATTTCGTTAGTGTTCAACCAATGAGCTTACCTTCTGGCCTTGTTTTCTTCCTAGATTTCCAATACGGCGGTATAGCAGGTAATAATGATGGCCAAACTAGTCAAGATGGTAGATTCACCCCAGGTGGTGATGTATTTGGTGCGGGTTCTATGTACGGTGTTACTGACACTGCTGCTGCCCCTACTAATGGTTTGTATGGTGCCGGTAAGTGGACTTACTCAAGCAATGTTACCCAATCCTATGGTGATTCAGCAACACTAATGCAAACAGCATCTTGGGGTCAAGTAGGATATGATTCTGATTTATCTTCTTCTATTGCTGCTGGTACTATTTACTTTACTTCAGGTTCACCTGCAGCATTAGGAATGGTTAATGTAGACTTACAAGGTGTTAGAGGTATTGATGTAGTTGAAACTTCAGTTAGCAACGTTACATCCAACTACAACCAATTTAACTATGTTGATGGTACAGGTAATGTTTACATTTTCTGGGGCGACGAAGCAGGTAATAGTGGTGAAGAAAGTAACATCGTCGCTAACTACCCAATCCAAACTAAGGATAACATGAGAGGTGACTTTGAGGATGGTGCTAGTGCCCTTGGTGCAAGTGGTGGCACCTTCAATACTCCTATTGAAATTCCTGAAGTAAACGTTAAGATGAAGTCTGAAGCTATTGTTGCTAAAACAAAGAAGCTAAAGGCTGTCTGGACTCCTGAATTTGCTCAAGACTTGAATGCTTACCACAGTTTAGATGCTGAGGCTGAGTTGACAAGCATCATGAGTGAGTATATTGCTCTTGAAATTGACTTAGAAATTCTAGGTATGTTGATAGAAAATGCTCTTACTACAGAGTATTGGTCAGCTAAGAATAACACTACTTTTGATGCTAACGGAGCAACCGATAACGGTACTTTCTACAACACACAAGGTCAGTGGTTCCAAACTCTCGGTACTAAAATTAACAAGGTATCTAACAAGATCCACCAGTTAACTTTAAGAGGTGGTGCTAACTTCATGGTTTGCTCCCCAACTATTGGTACTGTTCTTGAGTCAATCCCAGGATTCGCTGCTTCTGATGGTGCTGATGCTGACTCTATGAGCTATGCTTTCGGTATCCAAAAAGTTGGTAACTTGAACACTAAGTATGAAGTTTATAAAAACCCATACATGACTGAGAATACTATTCTCTTAGGATTTAAAGGTTCACAATTCTTGGAAACAGGTGCTACATTTGCTCCTTACATTCCATTGATCATGACACCTCTAGTGTACGATCCTGAAACCTTCACTCCAAGAAAAGGTCTCTTGACTCGCTACGCTAAGAAGATGTTGAGACCTGAATACTACGCTAAGATCTACGTTAATGGTTTAAATACCCTCTAATTAGATTTTTAGCATACGCTAAAGAAAAGCCCCGCTTCGGCGGGGCTTTTTGTACCTCTAGTAGTTAGTACATATTTATAGTAAATAATTAAATAGTTTTAAAAAAATGAAAGAAACCCCTTCACAATTGCCTATACCGGCATTCGTTATGAATTTTCCATTCACATTAGATACTGCTAATCCCAATAATATTTGGATGCAGGAAATGGAAAAAGAAGATTTAAAGATAAATAAAGGAAACGCTTATAGACAATTTTTAGACCTATACCAATTTGTGGCCGGTAATTCTCTAGTCTGCAACCTACCCGCTACAGGCAACTACCAGGACTTGGTATATGTAGCTAATTTAGGAATACAACTTCCCCACATTAAGGATTCAAATACTATTATTATGTCTAACTTTACTTCTGAACCTCGACAAGGGGAAGAAAAAGTTGGGAAACCATTTTTTGAAGCAATGGGTTATGAGGTTCATATGTGCCCTTTTAAATGGGAAGGGGAAGCAGATTTAAAATACCTTTATGATAATATTTACATAGGAGGATATGGAATCCGCTCAGATATCCAAGCTTATGAATGGATGGAAGAAAAATTTGATATGAAAATTATTAAATTAGAAATGGTTGATGACTATTTATACCATCTTGATTGTTCTATTTTCCCGTTAACTCAAGAAAAAACATTGGTTTGCACGGAAATGTTCGAAGAGGATGAATTAACGCAATTAGAACAATATACTGAAATAGTAGACATTAGTGTTGATGATGCTTTTAATGGTTTAACTAATTCTGTTAGATTAGGGAATATGATTTTATGTGCTTCAAACATCTCAGAGATGACCAGAGCAGATAAAAATTATGAAGCAGAAAAAGCTAAAATAAATACTCTAGAAAAAATATGTTTTAATGAAGGATTAGAACCTGTATTTTTTAATTTATCTGAATACATGAAATCAGGGGCTATGTTAAGTTGTATGATGATGCATCTTAATTATGTAGATCAAACTAAATCTCTTATCTAATGGCTCAAAAATTAGAAGATTGGTTGAAAGGAGAGGTAGCAGAACTTTCCAAATTAGAAGTAGGTGAACTTTCGAATACTTTTTTCTTTAGAGACCCTATGCGTCCTAATTATATTGACTACAACCACTTTTACTCTCCTGCGGATGGTGTAATTTTATATCAAAAATATGTCAAAGACCCTACAAAACCTGTAGTGGAAATTAAAGGTATGGATTATACTATACAAGATGTATTAGGAGATAAGCGTTATAACCAACCATCTTTAGTAATTGGTATATTCATGTCATTCTATGATGTTCATATAAATAGAATACCATATACCGGTATATTACAATATAAAGGACTAGATCCTATTGAATCTACTAACAAACCTATGTTAGCAGTTGAAAAAGATATTCTTAATGCCGCAATTAATCCTAATAATATGGAGTATTTGAAGTATAATGAAAGAATGTTAAATAAAATATATTCACCTCAATTAGATTATACTTATTACTTAGTCCAAATAGCAGATGAAGATGTTAATGTTATAGCCCCTTTTATTAACGATCAAAATTCACCAGTATCACAAAATGAACGTTTTTCACTTATAAGATGGGGTTCACAAGTAGATTTGGTCTTACCATTGGACGAAAGATACGATTTTGACCTTGTGTTAGAAGATGAAATGCATGTGAATGCGGGTTTGGATAAATTGGTTAAAATTAATTTTAAAAATGACCCATTTCAACAACACTCCTAAAGCAGAAGAAATTTTTAGAGAAAAAAGAATACCAAAAAACCCCATTAAGTTTAAAGTCCAACTTAATGAAGAACAAAAAGAAGCAAAACAAAAAATATTAGACAGTACCATAACTTTATTAGCAGGTCAAGCAGGTTCTGGAAAAACTCTATTAGCATGTCAAATCGCTTTGGATGGTCTCCTAAGACGGATATATGATAAAATAATTATAACCCGCCCCACAGTATCAAAAGAAGAAATTGGATTTCTCCCTGGAGACCTAAGGGAAAAAATGGATCCTTGGGTTCAACCCATCTACCAAAACTTCTTTATTCTTTATGATAAAGTTAAAGTTGAAAAACTTATAGCGGATGGGAAAATAGAAATTGTACCGGTATCATTTATGAGGGGTAGGACATTTTTAGATTCATGTGTTATTGTTGATGAAGCACAAAATGTGACCCATGATCAAATGGAGATGATTACAACACGTTTAGGTCTAAGATCTAAAATGATGATTTGTGGAGACGGCCAGCAAATCGACCTTAAAAAGAAAGCAGATTCGGGATTTAAATACCTTTATAAGGCATCTCGTAAAATTAAAAATTTAGAAGCTATTACTTTAACTTCAAATCATAGAAACGAAATTGTAGAAGACTTAAGAGATTATTACGCAGATAATCCTATCTATTAATCCATAATATTTATGGAAAAACATTATGGCTGCAGGAAGGTATTCATTTACAATAGAACAGGGTGCAACTCTAAATTTTGAAATAGCTTATAAAGATTCTACAGGCACTCCTGTAGATCTTACGGGGTATCAAGCTAGAATGCAAATTAGACCCAAACCTGGATCTCCAACTACTTATTTAACTCTATCTTCTAGTTTAGGCCCTTGTGGAACTGGTCTAAACATGGGGGGTTCAAGCGGTATTAATCCTCCCACATCTGGGACTATAGGAATATACATTTCGGCTAATTCGTCTTCTATGCTAAACTTTAATGAAGCTTCTTATGATTTAGAAATTGCTGTAGGAGAAAGTTGCCCAATTGTTACTAGAATTTTAGAAGGAAATGTTCATCTAAATAAAAACGTAACACTAGGATCATTCTAATGGCAAACGTAAAGGAAAATAATGAATTTAGGACTATAGTAGTCACTAACAACCCCGACAATATAGTTAATATAACTCAAGTAAGTAATGGGGTTAAAATAACCCAAGAGGTAACTAACGTTGTTGATGTAGTCTCTTTAGGCCCTATAGGACCCCAGGGCCCAATAGGTGCAACAGGTACAACAGGTACAACAGGCCCCCAAGGTACTACAGGCGCAACAGGTCCCCAAGGCACTACAGGTGCAACAGGTCCCCAAGGCCCTGGTTTTCCTTATATAGGAGATGCTATTATAAGTGGTAGCTTAAATGTAACAGGACCCTTTACAGCATCTGGATTAAATTATCCTACTATAGATGGAGATGAAAAGCAACTTATAACAACTGATGGTGAAGGTAATTTATATTTTGATTGGGCTGATAGAACTAATATAGATGTAAAAAATAACTCTGGGGATACTTTAACAATTGGTACCCCTGTACACATAATAGGATTCCAAGGAGCATCTATATTCCAAATTGCTCCTTCCTCTGCTTCTAATGCTTCAACAATGCCTGCTATAGGGGTATTAGACCAAAATTTAGCTCCTAACGAACAAGGTCATGCTACATTATTAGGAGCTTTAAGAGGGTATAATACTTCTCTATGTTCTATAAATGATAGTTTATATGTAGGAGAAGGAATTCTAACTAAAGATAGACCTACGGGATCAGCATTAGTTCAAAAAATAGCTAGAGTAGGTAATGTTAAAAACAATGGAGAAATAACAATTATTGGTGCAGGTCGTACTAATGATGTTCCTAATTTACCCCCAGGATATGCCTGGATAGGTAATGAACACTGGACTGCAACTGCAGTCTCTACTTCTTCTTTTAATGAAGATCCTTTTCCATATACAGGAAGTGCTGTAATTACGGGTAGTTTAGAGATAAGTGGGTCTGATATTAATTTTAATAATTTACCCACTTCCGACCCTGGAGTGATAGGAAGGTTATATCAAACAGGAAGTACAGCCATAGGAGCCACTGCAGGTATCCAATTAGTATGCATTTCACAAGGATAAAACTACAACACACTTAAATCTAGATTTGGGTCATAATATTTATACACAAATACTTTGGCTCGTATAATAGAAATAAAAGCACAAGGTCCCCTAGGACCAATAGGACCCTTAGGTCCAACAGGAGCAACAGGACCCGCTGGGGGTCCTACAGGAGCAACAGGCCCTCAAGGTATAGACGGGGGAAGAGGGGCAACAGGCCCTCAAGGTATAGAAGGTCTAGTAGGTTCAACAGGCCCCCAGGGTATAAATGGTGTCACAGGTGCTACAGGTACACAAGGTGCTACAGGACTAGGTGCTACAGGTGCAACAGGTATACAAGGTGCTACAGGTATTACAGGTACACAAGGTGCTACAGGTACACAAGGTGCCACAGGACTAGGTACTACAGGTGCAACAGGTATACAAGGTGCTACAGGTATTACAGGTACACAAGGTGCTACAGGTATCCAAGGTATTACAGGTACACAAGGTGCTACAGGACTAGGTGCTACAGGTGCAACAGGTACACAAGGTGCTACAGGTATCCAAGGTATTACAGGTACACAAGGTGCTACAGGACTAGGTGCTACAGGTGCAACAGGTACACAAGGTGCTACAGGTATCCAAGGTATTACAGGTACACAAGGTGCTACAGGACTAGGTGCTACAGGTGCAACAGGTACACAAGGTGCTACAGGTATACAAGGTGCTACAGGACTTGAAGGTGCTACAGGCCCCCCAGGCCCTGCCTCTACTGTGGGTGCTACCGGTCTCCAAGGTCCAACAGGTATCCAAGGTACTACAGGTGCTACAGGTGCTCAAGGTGTCGCAGGTTCAACAGGTGCTACAGGTGCTCAAGGTGTCGCAGGTACAGAAGGTTCAACAGGTGCTACAGGTGCTCAAGGTGTCGCAGGTACAGAAGGTTCAACAGGTGCTACAGGTGCTCAAGG
>Ga0206131_10000582_pt1 | contig 50344 bp, 47 predicted proteins | sample Helgoland_Spring_FD_148636 | JGI IMG/M metagenome (GOLD analysis project Ga0206131, IMG submission 148636) | Pelagic subsurface seawater microbial communities from Kabeltonne, Helgoland, North Sea - Helgoland_Spring_Bloom_20160517_1 | ecosystem: Environmental > Aquatic > Marine > Epipelagic ... | reverse complement strand
TAAAAGCATTGCCGAGCACTTTGTCAACGCCGATATTATTCTCCCCGACGGCCAGCTAAATCGCCCATTGTTGCGGCAGATTATCTTTGCCGATGCCGAGGAAAAACTGTGGCTGGAAACATTATTACACCCATTGATCCGCGACTGGATTATGGCCCAGCTGCAAGCTGCACAGACCGACTATGTGATTCTGGAATCGCCACTGCTATTTGAAACGGATCAGCATCAGCTGGTGGATACTCATTTACTGGTGGATGTGCCTGTTGAGTTGCAACTGCAACGCGCCTGCGCTCGGGATAACAATGATCCGACGCAGATTCAACGTATTATTGATGCCCAGATGTCGAGACAAGATAAGCGCGACAAAGCTGAGTTTGTGCTGGATAATTCGCTAGATCTAGAGACATTGCCCCAGCGTGTACTGCAACTGCATCAACAGTTTATGGCGTTGGCTGAGGAAAAGACTAAGGACAAACCATTATGATAGAGCCCAGCCGCACAACCATTGTGCAATGCCCCACTTGCAAAACCAGCCTTGAGTGGAGCAGCAAAAATCCCCAGCGCCCCTTTTGCTCAGAACGCTGCCAGAAAATTGATTTTGGTGATTGGGCCAGTGAGAGTTTTGCCATTGCTGGTGAGCCAGCAATTGTGGATGCAGAATTTAACGACGAATTTTAGCTCGACGTTTTTAACTGGACTTTTTTAACTGGACTTTAACCGCGCTAGAATAGCCCGGTTGGCCGCCGGGAATTGATACTCTGAGTTATCTGCCACTATCTCGGTCAACGATACCCAGCGACATTCCTGCCCTTCAACCCCCCTAGCCTGCCCCTCAAATCCTGTGACCTTCCAGATATCCAGCAGCACCTGTTTATCGGTGTAATCGTGGGACAGCTGCATCATTGGTTCAGCTGTGGTGACATTAATATCCAGTTCTTCCTGCAGCTCCCGCACCAGAGCCTGTCTGGGAGATTCACCCTGATCCACCTTGCCACCGGGGAATTCCCACAGCCCGCCCTGATGCAAATGGTTCGGGCGCTTGGCGATAAGAATTTGACTCATGCTGGGGGCAGCATAGATAACGGCAGCTACCACATGGATACGCTTCATTGTTGCTGTGACCTGGTACTAAGTGCGATATTCCGCATTAATACGCACATATTCATAACTGAGGTCCGTGGTCCACACCGTTTCTGAGGCCTGACCGCGATTTAATGACACCAGAATATCAATATCCTCTGGCTGCATGGCTTGCTGGCCAGCTTCTTCGGTGTAACTGGAGGCTCTTGCGCCCTGCTCCGCAATCAATACGGAGTTGAGGCTCAGTTGCACCAGATTCACATCCAGATCTTTTAGCCCTGCTCTGCCAATAGCAGCCAGTATTCGGCCCCAGTTGGGATCAGAGGCGGTGAGAGCTGTTTTGACCAGTGGTGATTCGGCAATGGTGTAGGCAACGGCCAGAGCTTCGGCACTGTCTGCAGCACCCTCAACAATCACAGAAACAAATTTGGTTGCGCCTTCGCCATCACGAATAATTGCCTGGGCCAGCTCGATAAATACCAGACTCAGTTGCTCGACAAACTGATCAAACGATGTCTCATCAATCACCACACCACTGGTACCGGTGGCAACCAGCATAATGGAGTCATTGGTGGATGTGTCTGCATCAACGGTAATGCGATTAAAGGACTTGTCAGTAGCCAGTCGCAGGCCTCTGTGTAACAGTTCCGAGTCCATTGCCGCATCTGTAGCCACATAGCCGAGCATGGTTGCCATATTGGGCTTGATCATGCCTGAGCCCTTGGAGATACCAGTAATAGTTACCTGGCCGTCACCAGCAGCGTACTGCAGGCTGGCACCTTTGGGTCTGGTATCTGTAGTTAAAATGCCTGTGGCAGCGTCGCTCCAACCCTGCTCTGAGAGATTGGCCAGGGCACCGGGAATACCTGCCAGCAACCTGTCCATTGGCAATGGTTCGCCAATCACGCCGGTGGAAAATGGCAGCACCTGCTCGGCGTCGATGCCAGCTGCTGTGGCCAGTGCCTGGCAGCTTTGCAGGGCGTCATGTAGGCCCTGCTCACCTGTTCCAGCATTGGCATTGCCTGTATTGGTCAGCAAATACGCTGGACTGGCACTGGCCATATGCTGCTTGCACAATGTAACCGGCGCGGCACAGAAGTCATTCTGGGTAAATAGCCCGGCAACTGTGCTGCCCGCAGCAATTTCCATCACTACCAGATCCGCACGCCCCGGGGTTTTAATACCGGCACTGGTGGTCCCCAGCTTAAAGCCGGACACTGGATACATGGTTGGAAACTGATCGCTGCCTGTTGCCATTACTTAATTTTTCCGTGACATTGTTTATATTTTTTGCCTGATCCACAGGGACAGGGGTCATTGCGTCCTACCTTGGGTCCCGGTCGATGAATCGGCTGGGGCGCAGCTTGCGCTGGCTTTGGCTGGTCTTCAAGACCCTCGGCCTGAGCATGCTGATACTCTCGATTGGACTGCTCGGCACGACGCTGTTGCTCCAAACGCTGCATATCTTCCTCTGTCGTCACTTCAATATGACTCAGGTAGCGAATGGTTTCGTATTTAATATTGTCGAGCAATTCCTCAAACAGCGCAAATGACTCACGTTTGTATTCCTGCTTGGGGTTCTTCTGGGCATAGGCGCGCAGACCAATACCCTGACGCAGTTGATCCATGCTGGCAAGATGGTCTTTCCACAGATTATCAAGCACCTGCAACATCACCTGACGCTCAACCTCGCGCATCTGCTCACCCACATGGGTGTATCGGCGGTCGTAGGCTTCCTGCAAGCTCTGGGTAATTTTAGTTCGCAGAGTCTGTTCATCGAGGCGGCTATCTTCGTCCAGCCAGCGCTGTACTGGCAATGGCGTAGTAAATTCTGTCGCCAGGGCTTTTTCCAGGCCTTCCACATCCCACTGCTCTTCGAGGCTCTGGGGCGGCAGATAATTGCTGATACACTGGTCCGCCACATCTTCCCGGACATTGGTGATTACCTCAGAGATATCATCGTCTTCCAACAGTTCTTTGCGCTGCTGATAGATAACCTGACGCTGGTCATTGGCGACATCATCATATTCCAATAGGTGTTTGCGGATATCGAAGTTGCGTCCTTCAACCTTACGCTGGGCTTTTACAATAGCATTGGTCACCATGCTGTGTTCAATGGCCTCGCCTTTCTCCATGCCCAGTTTGCGCATCATGTTTTTCACCCCGTCAGAGGCAAACAGACGCATTAGAGGATCCTCTAATGACAGGTAGAAACGGGACACCCCGGGATCACCCTGACGACCGGAGCGGCCACGCAACTGGTTGTCGATACGGCGTGACTCATGGCGCTCAGTGGCAACAATATGCAGTCCACCGGCTTCCAGAACCTTAGCCTGGCGCTTCTCCCAGGCTTCTCTGGCCTCAGCAATAATTTTGTCGCGGGTTTTGCCTTTGGCTTTCAATGCTTTAATTTCAGCATCCAGATTGCCGCCCAATACAATATCCGTACCGCGACCAGCCATATTGGTAGCAATGGTCACTGCACCGGGGCGCCCGGCATTGACAATAATATTGGCTTCCAGCTCATGCTGTTTTGCGTTGAGGACATTGTGTTCAACCTTGGCCGCCTTGAGCATCCCCGAGAGCAGCTCGGAGGTTTCAACAGAGGCGGTACCCACTAATACCGGGGCACCACTGGCAACGATTTCTTTAATATCTTCAATCACCGCTTCAAACTTTTCTTCCTGGCTGAGGAAGATCAGATCGTTGAGATCAACCCGCTTGACCTCAACATTGGTCGGTATCACCACCACTTGCAGGCCGTAGATCTGATGTAACTCATAGGCCTCTGTATCCGCCGTACCTGTCATACCAGACAGTTTGCTGTACAGACGGAAATAGTTTTGGAATGTGGTTGAGGCCAGAGTCTGGCTCTCTTGCTGAATCTCCAGACCCTCTTTGGCTTCAATAGCCTGATGCAGGCCTTCAGACAGACGTCGACCGGGCATGGTGCGGCCGGTGTGCTCATCAATAAGCACTGCCTGACCCTGCTGAATAATATATTCAACATCTTTGTGAAACAGATACTGGGCGCGCAGGGCAGAATGTACGTGGTGCAGCAGGCCAAGATTTGTCGCCTGATAGAGGCTTTGATCCTCTTCCAGCAAACCCTCTTTGACCAGAACAGCTTCTACTTTGCTGTGACCCTCTTCGGTCAACTCAACACCGCGGCTTTTTTCATCGACAATAAAGTCCCCCGCTGGCTCTTCCTCGCTGTCACCTTCTATCTCTACCTGAGGCTGTAACTGCAGCGCCAGAGCGTTAACCGTTTTGTACAGTTCAGAGCTGTCCTGAGCGGCACCGGAAATAATCAGTGGGGTTCTGGCTTCATCAATAAGAATCGAATCCACTTCATCAATAATTGCAAATGCCAAACCGCGCTGGGACTTATCTTCCAGACGCAGAGCCATATTGTCGCGCAGATAATCAAAGCCGAATTCGTTGTTGGTGCCATAGGTAATATCGGCGGCATAGGCCTGCTGTCTGGAACAGGGCTGCAATTCACCCTCGTCATCCGGGCCCAGCACAAAGGAATTGGCCTGATCTGCGCCCTGGTAGGACTGAATAACACCAATGGACAGACCCAGAGCCTGATAGAGAGGTGCCATCCACTGAGCATCACGTTTGGCCAGGTAGTCGTTCACTGTAATCACATGCACGCCATTGCCTGGCAGCGCATTGAGATAGGCCGCCAGAGTAGCAACCAGAGTCTTACCTTCACCGGTGCGCATTTCGGCAATCTTGCCCTGATGCAATGTGATACCACCGATCATCTGCACATCAAAATGACGCATACCCATGGCTCTAACCGATGTTTCTCGGACCAGTGCAAAAGCTTCAGGCAGTATCTGCTCTATGGTTTCACCGGCAGCCAGACGGTCTCGCAGGACCTGGGTCTGGGCTTTCAGATCAATGTCGTTCAGGGCCTTGAGGCCCTCTTCCAGAGCATTGATTTTTTCCACGGTTTTGCGCATTTTGCGCACATCGCGGTCATTACTGCTGCCAAATATTTTTTTCAGGATGTTGCCAAACATTTCTTTCTTCCTTTGATAAAAAGGGACTGCTAAATAATATAAAGGGACCGTCTCAGAGATATTTCAAGTCTCTGAGAGTATAGACGTTGAAGTCAGAATTAGCGGCTGGTGCGGCGGATATAGGATGCTGGGTCGACAGTGCGACCATTTTTGAATACTTCAAAATGTACATGGGGGCCAGTCGAGCGGCCTGAACTGCCCATTTTGGCGATAACGTCGCCTTTTTTTACAATGGCACCAAGGTCGGCAACATTTTTATCGTTGTGTGCGTAGCGGGTGATATAGCCATCGCTGTGGTTAAGCTCAACCATCAAACCATAGCCACTGCGCTCCCCAGACCAGGTGACTACCCCGGAGGCCACAGCAATAATATCAGAGCCCTTTCTGCCAGCGAAATCTACGCCGCCATGCCAGCGCTTGTTGCCGTGGAATGGATCAACACGCATGCCGTATTCAGATGACATCCAACCTTTGGTAATCGGTCGTCCCGCCACCATGCGTTCACTTTTCAATTTATTTTCAGTCAACATGGACTGCAGCACATTGAGCTGGGATTCTCGACTGTTGAGGGAGTTATCGAGGCGCGCAAACATGGTCGCTAGTTCCTGCTGAATATCCACAGAATTTGCTACTTCATTGACCAACGATTCATCTGGACCACCCAGGCCTGGGGCCACAGAGAAGTCAAACTCACCATCTTCAAGGCTGGCTATTTGCGTGAGCTGCTCGCCCAATGCATCCAGACGCACCAATCGCGAGCGCATCTGCGCAAGTTTGCCGGTCATCGCCGCCAATGAGCTATCCAGCTGCTCCCGTCCGGCATCCACATGGCTCTGCTGAACCACTAGCTGGTGCTGCATTTCACCAATGCTGTTATCAAACAGCAGTTCCCAGCGGCCATCAGCAATCTTGACACCGAGCATGGTACCTGCAGCCACAGGAATACCCAGCAGCAGCACTGAGAGCAAACCTTTGGCCCAGCTATTGAGGCTAATGGTTCTAACCCTGTCCGCTCGACTGCTAATAAGAATAATTTTCACTGGAGAATAATGCCTTATCTCACTACAACTTTAAAAAATTAACTAATTCGGCTGCATGTACGAAATTGGTACATCTTCCGGATTATCAATAAAAGTGACTACTTCCCAGGCATCCGTATCTGCGATCAATGCGCGCAAAGACGCATTGTTAAGTCCATGCCCTGATTTATGCGCATCGAATTCTCCAATCAAGCTGTTGCCCAGCAGGTAGAGATCACCGATGGCGTCCAGGATCTTATGTTTGACGAATTCGTCGTCATAACGCAAGCCATCTTCGTTGAGAATTTCGAACTCATCCACAACGATGGCATTTTCTAAGCTTCCGCCCCGGGCTAAACCCTTTGAGCGGAGATATTCAAACTCATGCATAAAGCCAAATGTTCTGGCTCTGCTGACTTCTTTTACAAATGAGGTACTGGAGAAGTCGATACTCGCATTCAAGGCTTGATGTTTGAACACTGGGTGGTCAAAGTCAATAGCAAAGTTGACTTTAAATCCCTCGAAAGGCCTGAAGGTAGCGACTTTATCGTCTTGTTTGATGGTCACCGGACGCTTGATGCGGATAAATTTCTTTGGCGCATCCTGCTCGCGAATACCGGCCGACTGGAGCAAAAATACAAAGGGTCCGGCGCTGCCATCCATAATTGGAATCTCTGGGGCAGACACATCGATCATTATATTATCGATGCCAAGCCCTGCCAGCGCAGATAACAGATGCTCGATGGTAGAGACGCGAACGTCACCATGGACAAGGGTTGTAGAGAGAGTGGTGTCGCCGACATTCTCGGCTTTTGCGGCTATTTCTACCACCGGATCAAGGTCGGTGCGACGAAAAATGATGCCTGTATCCGGATCCGCTGGATGCAATGTCAGATACACTTTATCACCGGTGTGAAGACCCACGCCGGTAGCACGTATGACATTTTTTAACGTGCGCTGCCTGATCATCGCTACACCTTTGTTTTATAAGGCGGAAATTCTAACAGAGAAGCCCCCTTTCACCAAGATTTTATAATCTGAGGCGAGGCAAAAGGGGACTCTAATAAGGTATAAGGATTAATCTGCCTGAGAGCGCAAAAAGGCAGGTACATCCAAATAATCTATCTCAGCATCGATTTGAGCATCAAGTTTTCGGGCAGTGGAGCCCCCTGAGCTGGACAATGTTGAGCCACCACGCATATTGGGAGGCGTATCCATAGCGCCGTAATCATAGCCACCATCTACTCTACGGGGCGGCTGATTGTCCACAATTACTGGCCTTAGACCAGGTTTGGCGTTGGAGGAACGCAGCCCTGTGGCTACTACAGTAACCCGCAACTGACCTTCCATCTCTGGATCAAATACGCTGCCCACAATAATGGTGGCATCCTGATCAGCAAATTCCTTGACCGCGTTACCCACATTTTCGAACTCACCCAGAGTAAGATCATAACCACTGGTGATATTAACCAGAATACCTTTGGCACCCTGCAGGTTAATATCTTCCAGCAGCGGACATTTGACAGCACTCTCAGCAGCTACTGTCGCGCGATCTGGACCACTGGCCTCACCTGTACCCATCATAGCCATGCCCATTTCGGCCATAACTGTGCGCACATCGGCAAAATCCACATTGATCAAGCCATCGAGAAGAATCAGGTCGGTAATACCCTGCACAGCGCCGTACAGAACGTCGTTAGCTTCCTTAAAGGCATCGAGCATTGATATATCCTGCCCCAACACTTCCAGCAGCTTTTCGTTGGGGACAATAATCAGCGAGTCGACGCGCTCTTTGAGCGCCGCAATGCCAGCATCGGCAACATCCTTGCGTCTTCCACCTTCGAAGGAAAAGGGTCGAGTAACCACACCAACGGTCAGGATACCCATTCCCTTTGCTATTTCGGCAATCACCGGAGCAGCGCCCGTGCCTGTACCACCACCCATACCAGCGGTGATAAAAACCATATCAGCACCTTTCAGCGCCTCGGAGATGCGGTCTTTATCTTCCATTGCTGCCTGGCGACCCACTTCAGGGTTGGCACCAGCGCCTAAACCCTTGGTCAGGGTGCTGCCCAGCTGCAATACTGTGGCTTTCTCAAGTTTATTTAGCGATTGAGCGTCGGTATTGGCACAGATAAAGTGCACACCATCAATATTGCTATCCATCATATGGCCTACTGCATTGCCACCGCCGCCGCCAACACCAACTACTTTGATTTCTGCATTCTTCGGAATGCTGTCTACTAACTCGAACATAGGTTTCCCCTTATTTGCGCCTCACAATTAAAGATTACAGTCACTAATGTCTTCCGTGACCCTTACATGCCGCCCTGAAACCATCCTTTAATACGTTCCAGAACGTTATTCGCCGGCCCCTTGCCACTGTCGTCAAAACCATCTTTGCGCTGCTGTTCAACGCCAAAGTGCAACAGACCAACCCCTGTCGAATAAATAGGATTATTAACAATATCCGACAGACCTTTTACATTGGCCGGCGCACCGATACGCACTGGCAGATGGAATATTTCCTCTGCCAGTTCGGTCACGCCTTCCATTTTTGATGTACCACCAGTAAGAACCACACCGGCGGCTAATAGCTGTTCAAACCCACTGCGCCGCAGCTCAGCCTGAACCAGAGTAAATAATTCGTCATATCTTGGCTCGACCACCTCGGCCAATAGCTGCCGTGACATATCGCGGGCTTCGCGGTCTCCAACACTGGGCACCTTGACGGTTTCCTCAGGGCGGGCCAGCTTGGCCAGAGCACAGGCATATTTAATTTTCAGATCCTCAGCATGGGGCGTCGGTGTGCGCAGGGCCATGGCGATATCATTGGTGACCTGATCACCGGCAATAGGAATCACGCCGGTATGGCGAATTGCACCCTCGGTAAAGATCGCAATATCTGTGGTGCCACCGCCGAGGTCAACAAGGGCTACACCCAACTGTTTTTCATCTTCAGTCAGCACTGCATGACTGGATGCCAGTTGCTCCAGCACTACCTCATCCACCTCAAGGCCACAGCGGCGAATGCACTTTTTAATATTTTGTGCAGCATTGGCAGCACAGGTAACCAGATGTACCTTGGCTTCCAGGCGAACCCCTGACATACCGATCGGCTCATGCACCCCTTCCTGCTCATCGATAATATATTCTTGGGGCAGCACGTGAAGAATCTCCTGGTCCGCAGGGATTGCCACTGCTCTGGCCGCATCTATAACTCGGTCTACATCCAGGGGCTGCACTTCGCGGTCACGAATAGCCACAATGCCATGGGAATTGAGGCTGCGAATATGACTGCCTGCAATACCGGCATACACGGAGTGAATTGAGCAGCCGGCCATCAGCTCAGCCTCTTCAATGGCACGCTGAATCGAGTTGACCGTGGCTTCAATGTTGACCACTACCCCTTTCTTCAAACCAGAGGATGCATGCATCCCTGTGCCGACAATTTCCAGTTCGCCGTTGGCTCCAATAGCGCCGACAATAGCCACCACTTTGGATGTACCAATATCCAGAGCAACGATCATATTTTCTTCATTTGTACTAGCCATAATTTATCCTCAACTGCCTTCTTTTAGGCCTATACAGGCAGGTCAGTATTTTCCCTCAAGTGGTTCTGCGCGCTTACCAATAAACCGTCTTTCCATGCCACGGCTAATCCATTGGGGTAACGCAGATCTATGGTTTCAATATTTTGTAATTCATTTTTTAGCCCCGACTCCCAGGCCAAAGCCAAACGCTTAAGTTTGTCCCCCAGCTGATCGCGGCCCAGCACCAGTTCAATGCCCCGAACTGTTGAAACTCGCCAGACACCCAGATTGTCGCGCTGCAATTCAGCCAGCTTGAGCCCGGTTGGCAACAGCAACTGGGCCAGCATCTGATAGCTTTTCATCATCTCTTTAGAGCTGCCGTACTGGGCACGCAGCACTGGCAAGTCAGCCAGAGCGCTGTTGTCAGCAATATTCAATTCTTCACCCAGGCGATTGAGAAAGCCCTCTTCACCCCAGCGGGCAATGGGCACTTCTTCAACCACTTCAACACTGAGCGTCGACGGCCATTGGCGGCGAATACTGACCAGATCCACCCAGGGATGGTCTTGCAACACCTGACGCAGGCCATCCAGATCAATACTCAGAAAACCGCCATCAATCTCACTACTGACCAGATCTACCAGCTCCTGCTGCTGCATATAAGTAAGCTCGCCAGCCACCAGAATCTCGGTAACCGGTTGATCCACTTCCCTAAACATCAGGCTGCTGCCGTACGCTACGGCGACTAATAGCATCAGCGTAAATACCCGCGACAGACCATCAATCAGTCTGTCAAAACGCCCTGAGGCGGCTTGCTGCTGACGGTTGGCTCCACGGCGATTCTGAGTGGCCATTAGTTCGACGCCTCCAGTATTGCCATCACCAACTGATCAAAATCCAGGCCTGCAGCTTTGGCGGCCATGGGCACCAGACTGTGACTGGTCATCCCAGGGACAGTGTTAACTTCCAGCAACTGGAATGTATCGTTGGCATCGACCATCACATCGACGCGGCCCCAACCTGTGCAACCCAGGCTTTTAAATGCCTGCATGGACAGCTCACGCAATTCCTGTTCTCGCTGGTCGGTCAGGCCAGCCGGGCAGAAATACTGAGTCTCGTCGCTAAAGTATTTGGCCTGATAGTCGTAAAACACTTCCTGGGACTGAATGCGAATTGCGGGTAATACCTGATCACCCAAAATGGCCACTGTATATTCCTCACCTTCCATCAGTGGCTCAGCAATCACAGTGGTAGCAAAACCTGCAGCCTCAACCCAGGCCGCCTCTAATTCTTGCGCTGACTCAGCTCGACTCATGCCAATGCTGGAGCCTTCACAGGCGGGCTTCACCATGGCTTTGCCGCCAAGACTATCGATAATCTGCGCCCAGTCAGACTGCTGATCCAGCACCGCAAAGTCGGCGGTGGGCAGGCCAATTCCCTGCCACATTTGCTTGCAGCGCAATTTATCCATCGCCAGAGCCGAAGCCAGAACACCACTGCCTGTGTAGGGCATACCAAGATATTCCAGGGCACCCTGCAAGGTGCCGTCTTCACCACCAGGGCCATGGAGTGCGATAAAGGCGAGGTCGAGATTATGGCGGGGTAATTCTTGCAGCAGGTCTGCACCAGCATCGATGGCCACAACATCTACACCAGTGTTAAGCATTGCCTTATGCACAGCGGCGCCACTCATAAGCGACACTTCGCGCTCAGATGAGGTGCCACCATAGAGCAGCCCTACACGACCTAACTGTGCAACCGATCGACTCATTGCGCCCCCTCGCTCTGCAGTTTACTGTCGGCCAGCATAGCCACCAGTTTGCTGACACTGCCGGCACCCTGAGTCATTACCAGATCACCACCACGGACAAGGTCACCCAGCAGCTTGGGAACTTCTTCAATCTGCTCGACAAAGATGGGGTCAATCATGCCGCGCTGGCGAATACTGCCACAGAGGTTTTTGCTGCCAGCTCCGGCAATTGGCTCTTCGCCAGCGGCATAGACATCCAGCACTAACAGCACATCGACCTGAGACAAAACCTGCACAAAGTCTTCATACAGATCTCTGGTTCTGCTGTAGCGATGGGGCTGAAATACCATAACCAAGCGCTTTTCCGGCCAGCCATCGCGGACTGCCTGAATAGTTGCTTTAACTTCTGTGGGGTGGTGGCCATAGTCATCGACCAGCATGGCCGGGCCGTCGGTAACCTGATACTCACCCACCATCTCAAAACGGCGACCAACGCCGGAGAATTTTTCCAGACCGGCAATAATGGCCTCATCAGAGATACCCTCATCAGTGGCCACAGCAATTGCTGCTGCTGCATTTAAAGCATTGTGGCGACCGGGAATATTGAGCCTGATCGACAGTGAAGGTTTGTTATCCGGGCGGTCGATAACAAAGTTGCACTGGCGCTTGTCTGCGCTCAGATCATGTAATCTGTAGGCCGCATCTTCACTAAAGCCGTAGGTCAGCATAGGTCTGGCTACCTCGACTAACAGATCGCGAATCACTTGATCATCGACACAGAGCACCGCCAGCCCATAAAAAGGCAGGTTGTGCAAAAATTCAATATAGGTTTTCTTCATCACCTCAAAGTCGAAGCCATAGGTTTCCATATGGTCTTCTTCAATATTGGTAACCACAGAAACCATGGGCTGCAAATGCAGAAATGAAGCATCACTCTCGTCTGCCTCAGCCACCAGATAGCGACTGCCACCGAGCTTGGCATTGGTGCCGACACTGTTGACGCGCCCGCCCACTACAAAGGTTGGATCGCGGCCATCTTCAGCCAATATCGCGGTGATTAAACTGGTGGTGGTGGTTTTACCATGGGTACCGGCAATGGCAATACCGTGGCGATAGCGCATTAACTCAGCGAGCATTTCCGCCCGTCGCACCACCGGAATACCACGCTCGCGGGCGCTGGCAATCTCTGGGTTCTCAATGGTTACCGCTGAGGATTTAACCACCACATCGGCATTTTCAATATTGCTTTCGCTGTGACCGAGAAAAATCTCGGCTCCCGCTTCAGTCAGTCGCCTGACACTGGGGCTGGCACTAATATCTGAGCCACTGATCTCATAGCCCTGATTTAGCAGCACCTCGGCAATGCCAGACATACCACTACCGCCAATACCGACGAAATGGATACGGCGAATACGACGCATTTCCGGCGCCTGGAAATTGGTGCTATTGACCATATCCCACCTCCATACAAACCTCTGCCACTCTTTCGGCGGCATTATTTTTCGCTAATAGACGAGCCTGCATAGCCATGTGCAGGCGCTTTTCTGGTGCTGCGCAAACTGCTTTAATCTGTTCGGCCAAAAGCGATGCGCTGAGGTTTTTCTGCTGCACCAATATTGCTGCACCGCAGTCGGTCAACAGCTGGCCATTTACTGTTTGATGATCATCAATGGCAAAGGGGAAGGGAATTAACAGCGCACCTAGTCCCGCGGAAGTCAGCTCTGCGATAGTCAGAGCCCCAGCGCGACAGATCACAAAATCAGCCCAAGCATAGGCAGCGGCCATATCTTCTATAAAGGGCACCACTTCAATCGCATTGCTCTGAGTGTCGATACCCTGCTGCTTGTAAAGTTCAAGAGTATCCAGCCAGTTGGTCTTGCCCGCCTGGTGTAGTATTTCTGGTTGCTGATCAGACGCGATCAGTGCCAGTGCTTCTGGAACCAGCTTATTAATCGCCAGAGCACCGCGACTGCCACCGAGCACCAGAATTCTGGCCCTGCCAGTGCGACCGGCAAAGCGCTCCTGGGGAGCGGCCATTTCAGCAATATCAGAGCGCACCGGATTGCCACACCATTCACCATTATCCAGAGCGCCTGGGAAACCCAGCATTACCCGCTTAGCAATTTTTGCGGATAACTTATTGGTGGTGCCAGCCACGGAGTTTTGCTCGTGAATCACCACTGGAATGCCTTTTAATCGGGCAGCCACAGCGCCAGGACCTGAGGCAAAACCACCCATACCCAAAACCACTGCAGGTTTAAATTCTGTCAGCACCTTAAAAGCCTGGCTAATAGACCGGCACAGTAAAAGTGGTGCTTTGATAAGGGCTTTGATGCCACGACCGCGGATTCCTTCGATATCCAGACAGTGCAGTTCAAAACCGCGTACAGGCACCAGCTCAGACTCAATGCCCCGTCTGGTGCCGAGCCAGGATATTTGCACATGCTTAGCGCGCAGCTTGTCCGCCACAGCCAGAGCTGGAAACACATGGCCACCAGTGCCGCCTGCCATCACCAGCACCCGCCGATCCATTGGGGAGTTATCGCCCATAACGAGGCCTCCGCACTGGCGGTTTGTCGCTGTGCAACTGGTGACTAAAACGCAACACCATACCTATCATTGCGCAGCAGCTAATCAGGCTGCTGCCGCCATAGCTGACAAAGGGCAATGTCAGCCCTTTGGTGGGCAGCAAACCGGCGTTAACTCCAAGATTGATAAAAGTCTGACCGGCCAGCAGCAGGCCAAACCCTATCAAGACATAGGCGGCGTACCAATATTTCTGGCCAATCGCCATCTTTGCCAGCTGCACAATACGCAGAACCATCAAACTGTATAGCCCAAGCAGGCAGATCACGCCAACATAGCCAAATTCTTCGGCAAAAATAGCAAACACAAAGTCAGTATGTGCCTCCGGCAGATAGAGCATTTTTTGCACTGACTGGCCCAGGCCAACACCAAACCACTCCCCCTGTCCAAAGGCGATCAATGATTGGGTAAGCTGATAACCAGAGTTAAAGGGATCGGACCAGGGATCCATAAACGCAGTGATACGAGCCACGCGATAGGGAGCGGATTCCGCCAGCCATACAACCAGCAACCCAGCCACCGCAAACACCAGCAAAAACTGGCGAATATGGGAACCTCCTAAAAATACCAGCGCCATAAAGGTAGCGCCCAACAGCACCATGGAGCCAAAGTCAGGCTCCAGAATAAGCAACAGCTCGAGCACTACCAGCACGCCCATCAGCTTCATAAATTCATTCCAGCCATCGGCCAAGGTGTCCCGGTGCACAGCCAGATGGGAGGCGAGAAATACCACTGCGGCAATCTTCACCGCTTCAGACACCTGAAAGGTAAATCCGGCAATACTCAACCAGCGGCGGCTGCCATTCAGCTCGCGCCCTATTCCTGGGATCAACACAATCACTAGTAAAAATACCGACAGCAGAATCCACAGACGACCATAATTGGCCCATATCTGCGGAGACACAAAGAAACAAAAGCCCATCACAAATGCTGCTAACATCAGGTAAGCCAGATGGCGCTTAACAAAAAAGAACTCGTCGCCAAACCGGTATTCAGCAAAACTAAATGAAGCCGAGGCAATCATCACCAGACCAATAGAAATCAGCGCCAGCACAGGCAGCAGCAACTGCATATCAATATGCCAATCAGAGCGACTCAGGGCGAAGTTTTCCCGCAGCAGACTCAGTTGCATAACTGACCTCCGCCACTTTGTTTTAAGCTATCAACAGCTTGCTGGAAACAGCGGCCGCGCTCTTCAAAGCCACTAAACATATCAAAGCTGGCACAGGCTGGGGAAAGCAGAACCATATCCCCTGGCTCGGCTACCGAGCTGGCAAGACTGACCGCCTGATCCAGGGAATCAACCAGCATGGTCTCGCACACATCATCGAGCACGGACGCGATCTGATCGCCATCTGCACCAAACAGATAAGCCTGTTTAACAAATTTGGCTGCTGCTGGTTTAAGTGCAGCAAAATCCTGATCCTTAGCCTGACCGCCAGCAATCAAAACAAGATTCTTGCGCCCCGCCACACCCAATCCATTTAAAGCGGCCACAGTGGCACCCACATTGGTGCCCTTGGAATCATCTATATACAGAACCCCATCAATCTCGGCGATATTTTCGCAGCGATGAGACAGGCCTTTAAAGGTTTTCAGGCATTCCAGCATGGGTTGCATCGGTAGATCTGCGGCATACCCCAGAGCCAGGGCAGCCAACCCGTTGGCAATATTGTGGGAGCCCTTAAGCGCCAGATCGGCGATTGGTAGCAGGCGCTCGATACCATAGGCCAGAAAGCCCTCTTCAAGCCCCTGTAAAATACCAAAATCACCCAGATCGGGCTGATTGAGACCAAAGCTGCTAAGACTTACCTGCGAGGATATTAACGGCTTGGTCAACACATCTTCGCGATTGATCACCACCTTGCTGGCACCGCGAAAGATGCGATGCTTGGCAGCATGGTACTGAGGCAGACCCTCATAGCGATCCATATGATCCGCCGAGATATTGAGCAGTGCCACGATGGCACCGCGGCTGTCATTGAGAAGCTCCAACTGGAAACTCGACAGCTCAAGAATATAGAGCTCCAACTCATCGTTGAGCAGATCCAGCATGGGCGTACCCAGGTTGCCACCAACTCCAACAGACAGGCCACTGGCGACTGCCATTTCACCCAGCAACGTAGTCACTGTACTCTTACCATTGGAGCCGGTAATCGCAATAACCGGCGCCTTGGCATGCTCAAGGAACAACTCCAGATCACCGACCAATTCAACACCCTGCTCCCGGGCCGCAACAATGGCTGGCTCGTTGAGCGAGATACCAGGGCTGATAACAGCGCGATCCATATTGATCAGCAAGTCTGCATCAAAGTCACCAAGCACGACTTTAGTCTCTGGAAAATGATCTTTCACTTCCTGCAGCTGGGGAGGCTCGGCACGACTGTCAGCAAATACAAATGGCAGATCCTGAGACGACAAAAAGCGCGCCACAGACAGTCCCGTGGCACCCATGCCAAGGATAGCTGTTTTGCGATTAGTCGCGATTAGATCTGTCATTAACGAATCCATATTTAACGTAGCTTTAATGTCGCCAGGCCAAACAGCACCAGCATCACCGTAATAATCCAGAAACGCACAATCACGCGGGGCTCTGGCCAGCCTTTTAATTCATAGTGATGGTGCAGCGGTGCCATGCGGAAAATACGCTTGCCAGTCAGCTTAAAAGACGCCACCTGAATAATGACCGACAATGTTTCCATCACAAACACGCCACCCATAATCAGCAGTACAATCTCCTGGCGCACAATCACAGCCACAACCCCAAGGGCAGCACCTAGCGCCAGCGCGCCCACATCACCCATAAACACCATGGCGGGATAGGTGTTGAACCACAAAAAGCCAAGCCCAGCACCACAGAGTGCCGCGGTAAAGATCAACAGCTCACCGGCGCCACTGATGTAGGGAATATGCAGATAACTGGCAAACTGATAGTTGCCGGTCAGGTAGGCAATAATGCCAAGAGCGCCGGCGACCAGCACTGTGGGCAGAATTGCCAGTCCATCGAGTCCATCGGTCAGATTGACCGCATTACTGGTGCCCACAATCACAAAGTAAGTCAGCAGAATATAAAAGGGGCCCATGGCCAGCGCAAAGTTTTTGAAGAACGGCACAATCAGTTCAGTTTCAGCGGGGCTTTGGGCGCTGTAAAAAAGAAACGCAGCAGCAGCAAAACCAAAAATCGACTGCCAAAAATATTTCCAGCGTCCGGGCAGGCCGCGGGGATTTTTCTCCACCACCTTGCGGTAATCATCAACCCAGCCAATCAAGCCAAAGGTAAAGGTAACTGCTAAAACCACCCATACATAACGGTTGCCAAGATCAGCCCAGAGCAAAGTGCTGATAAAAATAGCCAATAGAATCAGCGCACCACCCATAGTAGGAGTGCCAGCTTTACTCAGATGGCTCTGAGGGCCATCGGTGCGAATAGCCTGACCCATCTGCAGACGATTAAGCTGGCGAATAACCACAGGCCCGGCAATCAGACAGATCGCCAGGGCAGTCAATACCGACAAAATGCCTCTCAATGTAAGATATTGCACCACTGAAAAAGCGCTATAAAATTGACTTAAATAATCTGCCAGCCATAACAACATTAGCCTTCACCTCTGCTTAGTAGTCTGTCTACAATTTGTTCCATGCCTGAACTTCGCGAACCCTTCACCAGAAAGGTGATGTCGCTGTTATTTGACTGAGCCAGCTGCAACTCTTCATATAGCGCTGCAATTAAACTGGCTTTGGTGCTGTGATGATCACCGCCAAATGCCTCGGCGGCAGTTGCACTTAAATCACCCACTGAATAAAACCCATCAATATCAGACTGGGAGGCATAGAGTCCCACCTGCTGATGCATCTGTACTCTGTCATCGCCCAACTCGCCCATATCGCCCATCACCACAACCCGGCGGCCACTGCGCTCGGCCAACACATCTATAGCAGCTTCAAATGAACTGGGGCTGGCGTTGTAGCTGTCATCAATCACAGCACCACCGCCCGCTAGAGGTTTAATGTCAAGACGACCAGCAATAGGAGTAACGGAAGCAAGGCCAGCAGCAATCTGCGGTAATGTAGCTCCCGCTGCCAGGGTACAGGCTGAGGCTGCCAGCGCATTGTTGACTGCGTGCAAGCCGGGAATCGACAGCTCCACTTGCTGTTGCAGGGCCGGCTGATTGGACAACAGTTTGACGCACAGGACAAAGCTGTAGCAGCCATTGGCCTGCAGCTGTATATCTGCCGCACTAATGTCTGCCTGCTCATCGCTCAGAGAGAAAGTCAGACAGGGCTTGCCATCGATCAGATCACGCCAGCCATCACACCATGGCTGATCCAGATTTAGTACTGCTATACCAGCAGGTTTGAGACCAGAGTAAATTTCACCCTTGGCCGCAGCCACCGCCTCGACAGAACCAAAGCCCTCGATATGGGAAGACTGCACATTGTTAATTAGAGCAATATCCGGTGTCGCCACTGAGCACAGATAACCAATCTCACCAACCGCGCTGGCGCCCATTTCGATCACGGCAAATTCGGTATCTACATCCATGGACAGCACTGTCAGAGGCACACCAATATGGTTATTAAGATTGCCTGCAGTGGCATGCACTTCGCCACAGTGACGCAGAATCGCCGCAGCTAACTCTTTAACTGAGGTCTTGCCAGTACTGCCAGTTATAGCGATCAGAGTCCCGCTGTAAGCCTCGGCTCTCATCTGCGCCAGCTGGCCCAGAGCCATGGTGGTATCCTCGACCACCCACTGGGGCAGCGGCAATGTTTTGTCGGCTGCGGAAACAACCAGACCGCTGGCCCTGGTGGCTGCATCAGCTAAAAACTGATGACCATCAAAACGCTCACCCACCACAGCAACAAACAGATCGCCCTCATTGATATTGCGGCTATCAATAGAAACCGCTTCAAAATGACAGTCCGGATTTAATAACGTACCGCCAAAGCGCACTGCGGCATCGGTGAGTCTCATCTGCGTAATCACAGCTCACCCCCGGTCTCGGTATGGTTGCGCTCTTCAATCTCGCGCAGTGCCAGACGCGCCTCTGCCTGATCACTAAAAGGCAGACGCTGCGCACCTAATATCTGGTAATCCTCGTGACCTTTTCCAGCAATCAAGATCACGTCATTTTTATTAGCCATAGAGATAGCCTGGCGGATAGCCGTGCGCCGATCTGACTCGACGATTACCTCACGACTGGTACCCTGAAGAATATGTTGAATAATTTGCTCTGCAGATTCAGTGCGCGGATTGTCACTGGTAACTACCACATGGTCAGCACAGCGCTGGGCGATTTCGCCCATCTCGGCGCGCTTGCCAATATCTCTATCACCACCGCAACCAAACACCGCCCAAAGCCTGCCACTGCAATGCACACGCAGAGCTTGCAGGGCTTTTTCCAAAGCATCTGGGGTATGGGCATAATCCACAACCACCGCTGGCTCAGAGCTGGCCACCAGCTCCATGCGACCAGGAACAGCGCGAAGCTTGGGCAGAGTATGGAGAATATGGTCAAAATCAATACCCTGAACTGCTGCGGCAGCAATCACCGCCAACAGATTGGACAGATTAAACTTGCCCAGTAGAGGTGAATTGATTTCACCGCTGCCCCAGGGGGTAATAACATTGGCTCGCAAGCCTTCGGGGGAAAGGCCAATAGTCGAGCAATAAACATCGGCTGCGGAATCTTCAAAGCTGTAGCTAATCGACTTAACATCAGGGTTGAGATTAGCCAGAATCAAACGCCCGACAGCATCATCGATGTTGATAACAGCATGCTGCAAACCCTGCATGGCAAATAATCGGGCCTTGGCCGCAGCATAGGAATTAAGATCACCGTGATAATCGAGATGATCGCGGCTTAAATTGGTAAACACTGCAGTATTAATCTGTACACCGGCAACTCGCCGCTGTACCAGACTGTGGGAGGACACTTCCAGAGCCACATTGCTGGCGCCTTTGCTGCGCAGCTCCGCTAGAATTCTTTGCATTGCCACTGCATCCGGGGTGGTCAGGCCTGTATCAGTAATACCTGAATCCGCAGACTTATTGGCCGCATCATGCAGGGCCCGATAGCCAGTGTCGCGCACCATGCCGTAACCCATGGTGCCAATAAAAGCGCTGGGGCCAGGGCCGGCAGCCCCAGGCAATGCTTCCAACAACTCAGCCAGCAATCTGGAACAGGTGGTTTTTCCGTTGGTGCCTGTAATCCCGGTAATGGCCATTGCCCCAGAGGGCTGGCCATAAAAGGTACCAGCAATATCGGAAACATATTCGGTTAGATTTTCAATGGCAATCACAGGTACTGTGATATTTGCATCATCAATCAAACTTTCAACCAGCTCTGCTACTTGCTGATCTTTTTCAACCAGTACTGCAACTGCACCGCGCTCAACCGCCTGGGGTATATAGGCAGTACCATCTGTATCAACACCTTTAACAGCAACAAACAGATCCCCGGGCTGCACCTGACGACTATCCAAGCTAACACCCTCAATCGCCACTGCCGGGCAATTATCCAGATCGGCAAACTCTGCAATCAGAGCCTCCAGAGTCATGGTCCACTTTTGCGACAGGCTCATCATGAGTCCTCCCGCTTTTTCGATGCTTTTTGAACATCGGCAACAGTGCGATTAACATTCAGTTGGTCTGGCGTCACCTGCAGCAAACGCAGTGCATTGCCCGTGACATCAGAGAAAACCGGTGCCGCCACCAGGCCGCCAAAGTAACTGCCATCGCTAGGCTCATCGACCACCACTATGGTCACCAGCCGTGGGTTATCCACCGGGGACAGACCGGCAAATACAGACATGTAGCGACTGTCGTCATAGCCGCCAGTGGCCTTGGTTTTATGCAGAGTTCCGGTCTTGCCGCCAACAGAATAGCCATCGATCATTGCACGCTTACCTGTACCTTCGGCACTGGTAGCTGTCTGCAACATATGGCGAATTTCTCTTACCCAGCGCTCGTCGGCAACTCGCTGCGCCTCTGGTATCTCATCAACAGCCAGCAATGACACCTCGCGGCGCAGGCCATTATTAGCTAACACCGCGTAGGCTCGCGCCATCTGCAATGAGGACACGCTGAGGCCATAACCAAAGGCAAAGGTCGCCTGAGTAACAGGATCCCAGGTTCTATAGCCGGGCAAACTGCCTGCCGTCTCCCCAGGGAAACCGCTGCCCAGGCCTTCACCAAAGCCAACTCGCTCAAACAACCCGCGAGTTGCATCCGGATTCATTTCCAACGCCAGCTTGGTTGTACCAACCTGACTCGACTTAGTCAGTATGCCGGCCAGATCCAGAGCACCGTAATTTTTACTGTCGACAAAAGTCTTATAGGCCACCTTGTAATAGCCAGGACTGGTCTGAATAACAGTGTCAGGCTTAAACTTGCCGCTCTCCAGTGCTGCCAGCAAGGTAAAGGGCTTAACCGTGGACCCAGGCTCCATCATGTCGGTCATGGCGCGATTGCGAACTGAGTCGCGGCGCAAATTAACACGGTCATTGGGGTTAAATGATGGCTGATTGGCCATGGCCAACACTTCCCCTGTCTCTACATCCAGCACCACAACAGAGCCGGACTTGGCCTGATGCTTCTGCACAGAAGCCTTGAGGGCGCGGTATGCGGCATACTGCACCCGCAGATCAATACTCAGCCGCAGAGACTCACCAGAGCGAGCAGGTTTAGTCAGAGAAATATCCTTGATAATGCGACCAGCGCGGTCTTTAACCACTTTTTTGGAGCCAGCCTCACCGGTCAACCACTGGTTGTAAGCAAGCTCCATGCCCTCCTGGCCGTCATCATCGATATTGGTAAACCCAACCAACTGGGCCGTAACTTCACCGGCGGGATAAAAGCGTTTGTACTCCTGAATACCTTCAACGCCGGGAACACCGAGCCGAAGAATTTTCTCAGCTTCAGTACTCAGCAGGTGCTTGGCCAGAACCATAAATGACTTATTGCGATAGCGCTGCAAACGGGCTTTAAATTGCGCCAAAGGAATATTTAATGCCTGAGCCAGACGGGCTACATCATCGGCATCCGCCAATTGGTCAATATGCTGAGGGTTGGCTGTGACTGTGGTCACTGGAATACTCATGGCCAGAGGCTCACCATTGCGATCGGTGATCAAACCTCTATAGGCGGGAATAACTTCATTGCGGATTGAGCGGTCATCGCCCTGGGTTTGCAGAAAATCAGCGCCCTTCTCTTCACTGGGCATAACCTGCAGCTCGGCTATTTTGGCAGCGACCACAAATGGCAGAGCGACCAGTCCAACCATCACTAAATAGTAACGCCAGCGCGGTATAACTTTCTGTACCGGTTTTTTGGCCACTGTGCTGCTTTTCCCTTCTAAAAATAAATAAGAGCCGTGCTCTATACCAAACCGCTAAACGGTTAAATCGGCAAACCTGACCTAATCAGGCTTAACCATTAATATTTCATCTGGCCGCGGACTGCGCATCTTCAACTCCTGCACCGCCTTGGTCTCAATACGCTGCAGCGAACCCCAGGCACTTTGCTCTAACAGATATTTACCGTAGTCCTCGTCCATCTGGCTGGCCTCTCGCTGCAGCGCCATCAGCTCTGCATACTGCTGGCGGCACAGGTGGCTAACCAACGCCACAGAGACAGCACTTACCAGCACCAAAATCCACAGCAAAGCCAATCGCAAAGTGCCAGCGGCAGACAACTCAGGCCACTCTTTCAGCTATGCGCATCACCGCACTGCGCGACCTGATATTGCCATCAACCTCTGTCACATCAGGTTTAATCGCCTTGCCAACCTTGACCAAACGCACACCGCGGTCGACATCTCTGATTGGCAGGTTTTTGGGCAACTTAATGCCCTGCTCCTGGTCGCGAATAAACCGTTTAACTCGCCGATCTTCGAGAGAATGGAAGCTGATAATGACCAGCCGACCACCCACTTTTAAATTATCAATAACCTGAGCCAGCAGGTCCTCAAGGTCTTCCAGTTCGCGATTAATAAATATTCTGATCGCCTGAAATGCCTTGGTTGCCGGATGCTTGCCTCGCTCCCAGGCTGGATGGGCCGCGGCCAGTATTCCGGCCAGCTGCACAGTGCCAGTAATTGGCGCCTTAACTCGCTCCTTAACCACCGCACTGGCCATGCGTCGAGCAAAGCGCTCTTCGCCATATTCCTTAATCACCCGAGCAATATCCTGCTCATCGGCCGTCGCAATCCATTCGGCTGCAGACATGCCTCGGCTGGTATCCATGCGCATATCCAATGGCCCATCGCGCATAAAACTAAATCCGCGCTCCGCTTGATCCAGCTGGGGGGAGGAAACACCCAGATCAAGCAGCACGCCGGATATATCACCGGTCTTACCCATCTCAGCCGCAACATTTTGCAAATCTGCAAAGCTGCCATGAAATAACTGCAATCTGGGATCCGCGGCAAAACGTTCCTGACCTGCAGAGATAGCCTGGGGATCTTTATCTATTGCCAGCACCGAACCCTGGCCTGACAATCTGCCCAACAGCTCTGCTGCGTGTCCGCCGCGACCAAAGGTGCCATCGACATAAAAACCATCGATATCTGTCACCAGCGCATCAACTGCCTCATGCAGTAACACTGTTGTATGTGCAGCCTGTTCAGCGTTGCTCATGCAGACCCCTTACCAAGACAGGTTTTTAAGCGCATCGGACATGTTGTCTTTATCGATCAACATGCTGCGATAATTTTCCTGAGACTTCTCACGCTCAGCATTCCAGTTATCTTCTGACCAGATTTCCAGGCGCTGGGTGCGGCCCACCAGTACCAGCTTTTTCTCAAGGTCGGCGTAACCGCGCAATTCTGTGGGGATTAATATTCTGCCGCTGCCGTCAACCTGCAGATCCTTAGCCTGGCCCACAACAAAACGACTGAGCATTTCGCCCAGCTCATCCATTGCCGGCAGTGAAGCGACCTTTTCTTCGAATTTTTTCCATTCCGGAAGCGGCGAGAGGGTCAAACAGGTAGACTTCATATCTATGGTGATAACCAGGTCGTTGGAGCAAATATCTTCGAGCAGGGCACGGTAGCGGGTCGGAATTGCCATCCGGCCCTTGGTATCCATATTGATTGGATCGCTACCTCTAAACACTTTTACCCCTTTTGCTCCACTTGGAACCCACTTAGAAACCTAAATACGCCACTTTTCGCCACTTTTACCCATCTGTGCAGGTTATGGTGATCGCGGGTCAATGTCAATGCCGGTGGATTACAAAAAAAGTGAATAAAATCAGTAAGTTCCGGGAATATTTAAACTTTGCTTCAGGTGACTAAGAAAGCGAAAAATAATTCACAATATAAAACATGGCAGTAAGGCTACAAGTTAAAGTAACTTCTAGCTTTGAGGGGCTTTAAGAACAATTAATTTATTTTATAGAGCGCTTTAGACCAAAAAGAAATAAAAAAGTAGAGGAATCACTGAGTAAAAAACAAAAAGGACCAGCGATCTCTCGCCAGTCCTTTTCGCATTACAACAATAACTGAGTTGACCGATAAGCCGGGTTCTGTCGTGGACAGTCATTCATCTGGGACAAACGTCGCCGTTTGCCTCAAGCAACCTACCCGTTCCCAACGCGGGTCGCGCCATGCGGGAACCTATTTGGTCTTGCTCCGAGTGGGGTTTACCATGCCACTGCTGTTACCAGCAGCGCGGTGCGCTCTTACCGCACCCTTTCACCCTTACCTGTTTTCGCGAACGAATCATCGGCGGTCTACTCTCTGCTGCACTGGCCGTGGGCTTCCGCCCCCCAGGCGTTACCTGGCACTCTACCCTGTGGAGCCCGGACTTTCCTCTGTGATGCACCCTTTTAAACGCAAGCGAATAAGCGAGAAATCATTACAGCGACTGTCTGGTCAACTCGTTGGGGAGGATAGCATAGGTTGGGCTTTGCTTTGGGCTTTGCTTTGGGGTTTATTGGTGGGGGATGGGTTGGCGATGTTAAAGACTTTTCAGCACTTCCAATGGAGGCTGCACCACGGCTTTACGACTGTAGCCAACCCCTAGAGCACCGACTAAAACACCACCAGCAATCGGCCCTGTTACCCAAATCCAAGGGTGCAAGGCAAATGGTAGATCAAACATAAAGTACTGCAACATAACCACCGCTGCCTCAGCACCGATAGCTGCCAGCAAACCTGCCATTATTCCCAGCGTACTAAACTCAACCAGCTGGATACCCAGAATCAAACGCCTCGAACTACCCAATGTGCGCAGTATGGCGCTCTCTTGCAGCCGCTCTGACATCGACAGGCTCACCGCAGCAAACATCACCAGTACACCACAGCTCAGAATTAGCAACGTCATAATCTCTAAACCACGGGTCACCTGAGACACAATTGTGCGAATACGATCAATAATTTTATCCAGCTCTATCACCTGCACCGTGGGGTACTTGCGCAGCAGGTCATTGACCAGCAGTTTTTGCTTGGGTGGAATATACAGGCTGGTCATACTGGTGCGAGGATACTCTTCCAGAAGCCCTTCGGGAAACAGGAAGTAGAAATTGGGTGTCATATTATCCCAGTTGAGGGTGCGGGTATTGACGACCTCTGACTCAAAGATCAAGCCACCAACACTAAAGGTAATGCGATCACCCAATTTTAACCCAAGCTCTTCAGCTATCTCATCCTCGAGAGACACGGGTGCAATGGTTGTGGCGCTATCCACCTCGCCCCACCACTGCCCTTCCGTGATCTTATTGCCTTCGGGCAATTCAGCCGTCCAGCTAAGATTGAGTTCACGGCGAAAAGACTCATGGCTATCTTTCTGTGCTTCAGTTATTGGTTGTCCATTAATCGCAGTCATTCTGCCACGCACCATAGCGTACCAACCAGCCGTCTCAAGATTTTGTGCATTGACCAAATCGCGCACACCATCAAGCTCATAGGGCGCCACATTGACCAAAAAGTGATTGGGTGCATCTTCGGCTAACTGAAAACGCCACTCATCAATTAATGAGGTGCGCACCACTACCATAATCATCAATAGCGCAATGGCCCCCGAAAAGCCCACCATTTGAATCAAACTTTGCGACCTGCGACGCCACAAATTATTTAACGCTAAACGCCAGATACTACCCAGGCGCTGGCCATAATTTTTGCCCAGCCGCAACATCGCCAAACCAATAATAACCGTGGCCAGTGCGGTCAGCGCAAATCCGGCCAAAATAGCTAGGGACAGATACACACTATTGCTATACCACAGCAGCAAGCCAGCCACCGCCGCTATGCCAAAGGCACCGCGGATGGCAGAACTCACCGGTGCAACCTGAATATCCTGGCGCAATACCGCCAGCGGGGGCTGCGCAGGTAAGTGCCATAGTGAAGGCAAAGTAAAACCACCCAAACACAGTAGGCCCGTGGCCATGCCGGTTATCCAAGGTCTTATCCCAGCATTCGGCAGCGCGATGGGCAACCATTCGCGGACAATTGAAATAAGTAATTCAGAAAAACCATAGCCGACTGACAAGCCAACCAGGGAACCACCAACACCCAGCCATAAACTCTGCTGCAGATACAGACTGCGCACTCGACTAGCCGGAATGCCCCAACTTTTAAGCAGAGCCACCTGCTGAGTTTGTCCTGCCGCAAAATGATGGCTAGCAAGGGCCAGTGCTATACCGGCCAGTACCACACCTATGCTGCCGGCGAGTAATAAAAAGCGTCGCCCTCTATCCATAGTACTGGCAATACTGGCTTGGGCCTCATCTGGCGTAATAAGGCGATCATGAATACTCAACTGATCTTTTAGCCAATCGCTGTAGCCAGTGAACGCATTTTGGTCAGCGCCCGAAGCCATTAGATACTTATAGGTAACGCGGCTGCCCGGCTGAACTATGCCTGCAGCTGCAACATCCCCCCAATTCATCAGCACACGGGCACCAAAGAAACTGTAAGAACCACCATCTGGTTCTTCGACAATTATCTGGGTCACCTTAAGAATGGTATCGCCCAGTTCTATGTTGTCCCCAAGCTCGATATTAAGTAGTGGTAACAGTCGTGCATCTACCCAGGTTTCTCCCGGCGCCGGGCCGTAATTGACCGCCTCAATCAGACTTTCATCAAAGGTAAATGGCGTTGTTGAACGCTTAATTAGGCCACGTAGCGGGTAGTTGCTTTGCACCGCTTTAATCGAGGCCAGATGCATATCTGATTGGTGATACACCATTGAGGCGAAGCTCACCATCTGCGAGGTTTCAACACCCTGCAGCCCTGCTTCGGTAATCCAAGCCTGTGGCGTCGGCTTATTACTGCGAACCACTAGGTCCGCTGCCAGAAAGGCACTGGATTCTGCGGTCAGCGCGCGCTCAATGCGCTCGGCCAACAATGAGACCGAGGTCACCACTGAGACTGCCAGCACCAATGACCAAACAATAAGACCCAACTGACCGCCGCGCCAAGTGCGCAGCAACATTTTTAAGGCTTGCATTAACGTTTACTACCCTGGGCTTTTGATTTTGGCGCTGCTGTGGGCTTTGGAGCCGCCTTGGGTTTTGGAGTCGCTTTGGGCTTTGCCTTGGCTTTTGCTACCGTTTTTGGCTTGACTTTTGTCTTGGCCTTTACTTTCGCCTTAGGGATGACCGTTTTTTTCACTGATGCTTTTTTAACAGCAGCCCTTTTAGCCACTGTCTTTTTAACTACTGCCTTTTTCTTAGGGGCGGTCTGGTCAACCTGCCGACCCGCAGCCAATACCAGGCGCTGACCACAGCGCGCAGCAAGATTATGCTCATGGGTCACCAGCACTAATGTGGTGCCTTCTTCTTTATTGAGGTCAAACAGCAGATCATTAATTTTCTCGCCTGTACCCGTATCCAAGTTTCCGGTTGGCTCATCGGCGAAAAGAATAGTCGGCCGACAGGCAAAGGCTCTTGCCACAGCGACGCGTTGCTGTTCACCCCCGGATAACTGGCGTGGATAATGGGTAGTGCGATGCTCCAGACCCACACGCTTTAAATAGTAGGCAGCGGTTTTTAATGCATCTTTGTCGCCCTGCAATTCTAGGGGCAGTGCTACATTTTCCAGAGCAGTTAAGCCCGGCAGCAGATGAAATGATTGAAAAACAAAACCCACATGTCCGGCCCGCACAGTGGCGCGGCCCTCTTCATCCATGGCGGTAATATCCTCGCCATTAAGGCTCACTGAGCCAGCTGTCGGCAGATCAAGACCAGCCAGAATACCCAGCAATGTTGACTTGCCTGATCCCGAGGGACCAACAATTGCTAAACTTTCGCCGCTTGCGAGAGATAAGTTGATCTCATGCAAAATATTGAGCGTACCTTCGGTGGTACTGACTTGCTTACTGATGTTACTGACTTCGATCATTTCAAATGTCCATTGCTAGCAAAATTGCATACACTGCAGGCAGTGATTAACGGCTTATTTTTAGAGATTATTTATGCGACTCTTTGTAACCACTTCATTTATCCGGCGCTTATGTTGCCTGTTTATTTTACTCGGCGCCAATACTTATGGATCAACGCTGTTAGTTTTGGGTGATAGCCTCAGCGCGGGTTACGGCGTCAATCAGGAAAGTGGCTGGGTCGCGCTGTTGCGCGATGACTTAAGCGACAGACATCAGGTCATTAATGGCAGTATTAGCGGCGATACAACCGGTGGAGGACTCAATCGACTACCCCTGCTGCTGGAAAAGTTCAGCCCTGACTATGTGCTCTTGGAGCTGGGCGGTAATGATGGCCTGCGCGGCCAGCCGCTCAGCCTAATGAAACGTAATTTGCAGACCATGATTGAACTGTGTCGCCAAGCCGGTGCCGAACCCGTTTTATTTGGCATGCGCCTGCCGCCCAACTATGGCCGCCGTTACTCCGATGCCTTTGCCGCAGTGTATCCGCAGCTATCTGATGAGCAACAGGTTGTTTTAATTCCTTTTCAACTTGAAGAATTAGCCATTACCGAGGGCATGATTCAAGAGGATGGGCTGCACCCCACCGCACTGGCGCAGCCTGTTATCAAAGAAGTGATCAAAGGCTATATTCAGCCATTGATGGACCAGTAATGATCAGCCCTGAGACTGGGGGACAAATTTAAGCGCCAAACCATTATTGCACCAACGCTGACCTGTGGGCTTGGGGCCGTCGTCAAACACATGGCCCTGATGACCGCCACAGCGGGCACAGTGATATTCGGTACGCGGCCAGATCAGTTTAAAATCACGCTTGGTATCGATATGACCCTCAATATGATCAAAGAATGAGGGCCAGCCGGTACCACTTTCATATTTCATCTCTGAGGTGAAAAGCGGCAGGTCACAGCCAGCACAATGATATCTGCCCTCCCTGTGTTCCTTATTTAGCGGGCTTGAGCCTGGAGGCTCTGTGCCCTCGTCCCGGAGAATATAATACTCAGCCTCACTGAGCTGCTGTTCCCACTCATTGTCCGAGCGGGTGATCTTCTCCAGCGCCCACAATCGGCCTGAGGCAATAATAGCCAAACTGCCAAGTCCGATATGCTGTATCCAGGTTCGTCGATTCATAATACTGCCCTCAATTAACTCTGAGACCTATGACCGCAGAAACAATCAATTGACTCCATGGGGATGCTGAATAGGCTCCCCCGAAGACTGTTTCAACAATACTTTTAGCTGGGATACCAGCCCACCGGCGAGAATAAGTCCACAGCCAATAAACTCTGTCTGGGTTAAATATTCATCCAATAGCCACCAGCCACAGAACGCAGCAAACACAGACTCAAAGCTCAAAATAATTGCCGTATGTGATGCAGGTGCGGTGCGCTGCCCCACCACTTGCAGGCAGAAACCCACAGCCGATGAAAGCACGCCTACATAGAGCAGCGCCACCATAGCATCGCGGATTCCCTGCCAGTCCCAGGTTTCAAAGATGGGCACCAGAAGACCGGTAATAACAGCAGCCACGGTAAATTGCACAAAGATCAGACGAAAGGGCGAAGCGTCATTGGCAATCATGCCGGTGAAAATAATATGCAGTGCAAACAGCAGCGAACTGATCAGCACTAAAATATCACCAGTAAAAATTTCCTCAGCTTCGATCTGGGCCATAAAATAAAGCCCGGCAAGCGCCAGCGACATGCCTACCCAGGTTGGCCATTCGGTTTTGTTGCGGAAAAATAAACCAATCAATGGCACAAATACCAGATAAACACCGGTCAAAAATCCCGCCCGACCCGCAGTGGTATAGACCATGCCCCATTGCTGCAAGAGCATGCCTGAGGTCAACACCAACCCCAGCAGTGCGGCATTGCGATTAACCTTGTTAAAGGCAAAAATCTGTTTTGGCTTTTCCATTACATACCACAGGGGCAGAATAGCCAAAGCACCGATCAAAAATCGACCAAAAGTAAAGGTGACAGGACCAATATGGTCCATTCCTGAGCGCTGGTAAACAAAGGCAAGGCCCCAAATAAAGGCAGTGAGCAGCAGAATTAAATCTGCGCGCAAATCGGTTTTTAAACTCATAACGGATTCTTTTTATTAGTTTTTATAATTACCAGGCTACTGGATATGTTGCACCAGCAGCTGTATTTTTTCCACACCCCGATACTCATTAATATCCAGCCTGTAGACACAGCGAACTGTGCCAACATCATGGTTTGGCCAGAGGGCAGTATCAATATTGAACCAAATAGCGTCTATAACCAGATCGGGTTGGTTGTGGGGCGCAAGTACCATCTTAAGATGATTTTCCCCCACTATGCGCTGCTGCACAATGATAAAGTCACCCTCAAAACTGGGCTCGGGAAACAACTGTCCCCAGGGGCCAGCATCACGCAGCAGTTGTGCTGTTGACATATTTAACTGCTCAGGCTGCAGACAGCCATCTGTGATCAGCTTGGCCTGCAGGTCGTCCGGGCTCAATGAACTGGCCACCTGCTGCTGAAAGGCCTGGGTAAATTGCGCCAGATTATCCCTGTCCAAACTTAAACCAGCAGCCATTGCATGGCCGCCAAACTTGCTGATTAATCCAGGGTGTTGGGTAGCCACAGAATCCAGAGCATCGCGAATGTGCAAACCGGGAATGGACCTCGACGACCCCTTAAGCTGGCCATCATCACCAGGAGCAAAAGCCACCACCGGGCGGTGATACTTCTCTTTAATACGGGAGGCCAAAAGCCCCACCACACCCTGATGCCAGTCCGGCTGAAACAGACACAGAGCCGCTGGCATAGTCTCGGTATCCACAGACAGCTGATCAACAATAGCAAGGGCTTCCCGCTGCATGCCCGCCTCAATATGCTTGCGATCCTGATTTAATTCATCCAGCGCCTGAGCCAGATGCAGAGCCTGCTGCGGATCATCTGTCAGCAAACATTGAATACCCAGACTAATATCGTCGAGGCGGCCAGCGGCATTCAGTCTTGGCCCCAGGGCAAAACCTAAATCCGCAGCAACCAAATTGTGAGGCGCTTTCCCAGCAATGCGCAGCAGAGCCTGAATACCAGGTCTGGAGTGCCCGGCTCGAATTCGCATCAAACCCTGATGCACAAGCGATCGATTAATCTGGTCCAGAGGCACCACATCAGCCACAGTGCCCAGAGCCACCAGATCGAGCCACTGACTCATATCTGGCTCGGCCATTTTCTGCTGTTCAAACCATTGCAGCTCGCGCAATTCGGCCCGCAATGCACAGAGCAAATAAAAGGCAACCCCAACTCCGGCGAGGTTTTTGGTGGGAAACTCACAGCCCTGCTGATTGGGATTAACAATGGCCACAGCGTCGGGCAACTGGACGCCGGGCAAATGGTGGTCGGTGACAATAACCTCTATGCCCAGATCATTGGCCCGCCCCACACCAGCAACACTGGAAATGCCATTGTCGACAGTAATGATAAGATCGGGAAAACTCTCGGCGGCCAGCTCGACGATCTCGGGCGTCAGGCCATAGCCATAATCAAAGCGGTTGGGAACAAGAAAATTAACCTTGGTAAAACCCATGGCTCCCAGCGCCAGCACCATTAGCGCGGAGCTGGTGGCACCATCGGCATCGAAGTCACCGAGAATAAGAACCGACTGTTGATTCTGTAATGCTGTTACCAGCCTGCTACTGGCTGCAGCGATGCCAGACATCAGTCTGGGCTGGGGCAGGCAGCTCAGTCGCCGCTCCAGCTGCTGCTGATTGGCAATACCGCGGGACTGGTAAATGCGCTGTAATAATGGATCTAGCTGATCAGAAAAATCACAGCCACTTAGGTCAACAGGTCGGGTTGCGATTTGCATTGCTGTGGTAACTTACAGATAACCGGCTTGCTTACCAATTAAATAGCTCAGATAACCCAGCGCAGCAATAATCACCCAGATGCCAAACAGCAGGCGGAAGCCGCGAAAAGGTTTGCGCTCGGTAGTATTGAAGCCGCTGTTGAGGTATTTCTCGACCCGCTCCATATCCTCTGCGGACAATTTATTTTCTTCGCTCATATTTTGCTCTCAAACTCGGCCGGTAAACTAAGGTAACCGCCAACCTGCTCCGGTGTCAGGTCGGTCAGTCTGGGAACAATACCCAGACAGGGCTCATTAATCATGTCTCTCAGTGTAACAATATTTTCCTCTAACCGCGGCATATCAGGATCAATAATATTGCCCACCCAACCAGCAATCTGCAGTCCATCGCGGCGCACGGCCTCGGCGGTCAGCAGCGCATGATTAATACAACCCAGCCTAAGTCCTACGACTATAACCACCTGACAGTTCAGTTCACGGGCCACATCGGCAAGGGTTTCACGTTTATTTAACGGCACTCGCCAACCACCGGCCCCCTCCGCCAGCAACATATCCACTGGCAGCAGGCTCAGTCCGCGACAGTAGCCCACCAGACGCGAGGCACTGAGAGCTCTGCCCTCTTCCTGAGCGGCAATATGGGGCGCAATAGCTGCCTCCAGCGCAACCGGATTGACCTGCTGATAGGGCAGCTGATGACTCGCCGCAGCCTGAAGTTGCAATGCATCTTCATTTTGCATACCAACGCCCAGATCTTCACAACCCGCAGCCACAGGTTTGATTGCCGCACTGCGCAGGCCTGCATTATTGGCTGCATACAAAAGGCCTGTGGCAACAACAGTTTTGCCTACATTTGTATCTGTACCGGTAACAAATAACCATTTATTGGCCATAGCTTGGTCTCTAGAAGTTTATTATTCAGCCTTCACTATAGTCCCGGAAATAATCTCCCAGGAAGCGGGCAGTTCGCCACTGGCAAGCCGCCAGGATTCGTAGGCATTGTACAGTGCTTTAAGCTGCTGCTTGCCAGTCATAGTGGCAGATCGGCCAGCATTATTATTATGGGCACCTACATTTTTAAGCTCTAACAACAGCGAGCGCACGGAATCATGCTTCTCCGTTACTGTGTGGCTGTGCAAATCAATCTTGGTAAAACCCGCACTGGCCAGTGCCTGTTGCCAATGGGGCAAACTGGCAAACCGATTAACATGCACCGCACCGTCCACCTCTGCCCAGGCCTTGCGCAACTCTGTCAATGTGTGAGGCCCGGGCACAGCCAGCACCAGCTGCCCCCCCGGCTGCAGTACCCGGTAGAGCTCTGCGGCCAGTGTATCCAGACAGTCACACCATTGCAGGGCAAAGTTAGAAAAGATTAATGACTGTGACGCGGACGCAAGATTGAGTTTTTCTGCATCCCCACAGAGCCATTCAATAGGCTGATCAATGTATCTTTTTTTGGCATAGGCCAGCATGCCCGCGGAGATATCCACGCCCAGAACCTGCGCCTTGGGGTAGCGCTGCTGCAGCTGAATACTGTGGAAACCAGTGCCACAGCCCAGATCCACAATTTGGCTGGGTTCCCCATTAATAGACTGTAGCAGTTGCTCGCCAACTCGGTGTTGCAGATGAGCGGCACTGTCATAGCGCTGGGCCGCGCGGCCAAACGAGTCGGCAATACGCGGCTTATCCAGCTGATAGCGCTGGCCCTCAAGAAAGTCCCCAATAGCCTCAATCACTAACTGCGGCGAACTGAGATGGGGCAGATGACCAGCATGCTCAATAACTTTGGCTTGCGGTATTAGATTTGCTGCAGCCACAGGTACCAGAGCATCATGCTGGCCAAAAAGATACAGAGCAGGCACGGAAATTTGCGCGCCGCCCCAGTGCAGGCTGCCCAGCAAATTTAGCAGTGCTGCCCCGGATTGAGGGTCAATGGTAGATTCCAGATTGCGCAGTTGACGCATAATCTGGCGCTGTTGCTGGTCACCCTGAGCCTGCAGACCAGCAAAGCGCTTCAGGCAGGTTGCTGGATCAGCCTGCCAGCTATTGATAAAGGCGGTGAAATCCGACTCTGCCATAGCCGCCAGATATTGTTGGTCGGCCACAAACTGCTGATTGCTGCCGATGGTGATCAGGCTCACCACATTGTCGGGAAAAGCCTCGGCAAAGCGGCGGCACAGCATGCCACCCAGAGAGAGTCCCAATAAGGTACAGCGCTGGGGCAGCACCTGCCCCATCCAGGCAAGGAGGCCAGCAATAGAATAATCCTCTATAGCTTGCGAACCACCGCAACCGGGCAGATCCAGAGTAATAATATCGGCCATCTGACTCAGCTGATCCGGCAACTGCTGCCAGATTTGGCTATCGGCACCCCAGCCATGAATCAATACCAGTGGATCTGCGTGCAGCCTGGTGCCTGAACAGGGGTAATAGGTCAGACCAGGAAAAAGTCTCCCTTGAATATTGCTGGCAATATTTACAGACATCTGTCGAGCGCCTCCAATAACTGGTCGATCTGCTCGTCACTATGATTGGCAGACAAGGTAATACGCAGTCGCCCAGTACCAGCTGGCACTGTGGGAGGTCGGATAGCACCGACCATAAAGCCCTTGTCCCGCAGCTGCTGGTTAACTGTTGATACCAGCTGATCATCATTAATCAATATGGGTTGAATTGGTGTATTTGAGTCCATAAGTCGCAGACCAATCTGCTCGGCACCGTTGCGAAATTGCCCGATCAGGTTGTGTAACTTCTCTCTGCGCCAGTGCTGATTGCGAGCAAGCTGCAAACTGGCACTGCTGGCACAGGCAATCGCCGGTGGCAGTGCGGTGGTGTAAATATAGGTGCGGGCAAACTGAATCAGGGTTTCTATTAAGGCTTCACTACCAGCGACAAAGGCCCCAAAGGTACCAAAACTTTTGCTCAGAGTGCCCATTAGAATCGGCACCTGCTCCACGGTTAAACCCTGCTGCTCAACAATGCCACCACCGGTTGCACCCAGCACGCCTATGCCGTGGGCATCATCGACCATAAGCCAGCCATTGTGCTGTGCTGCCAGAGCACTCATCTCCGCCAGCGGTGCCAGATCTCCATCCATGCTAAATACGCCATCGGTGACAATCAGTTTGCGGCTGGCGTTACTCTGCCCAAGCAGATAGTCCAGCTGCTGCATATTATTGTGCTTATAGCGTTTGTAGTCGGCCCGAGAGAGATGGCCACCATCTAGCAGCGAGGCATGATTAAGCTGATCTTCAAGCACCAGATCACGGCGGTTTACCAGAGCATTGATCAGCCCCAGATTGGCCATATAGCCGGTGCTAAATAATAATGCTCTGGGGCGACCCGTAAATTCAGCCAGCTGCTCTTCCAACTGGTGGTGGGCATTGGAATGACCACTTATTAAATGGGAGGCACCACTGCCAGTGCCATATTGGTCAACGCCAGCCTTTAAGGCGGCGGCAATATCCGGGTGACTGGCCAGCCCCAGATAGTCATTGCTGCAGAAGTTAACCAGGGACTTGCCCTCAACCTGCAATACTGAATCACAGCCGGACGCTACATTGGTTCTGTGGCGATAGAGAAACTGCTGCTGGCGCTGGTCAAGCTGGGCCTGAAGAATGGCATCCATACTGGTCATGGATATTAATTAGCCCGGTAGAACAATAGGTCGTTTTTGTGTTCGTTAATGGCCCGGTGCAGATCATCTTCCTGCTGCTGGCTGTCTTTATCAGCCTGATACTCCTCGGGCTTTATCCCCAGACGCTGCAATAACTGCATATCAGTATTGGCCTTTGGGTTGGGAGTTGTCAGTAACTTGTCGCAGTAGAAAATTGAATTAGCGCCGGCCATAAACGCCATGGCCTGCATCTGCTCATTCATATCCTCCCGTCCCGCCGACAGCCGTACATAGGATTTAGGCATCATTAGCCGAGCCACTGCGATGGTGCGAATAAACTCAAAGGGATCCAGATCGGCCTCATCGGCCATCGGCGTGCCTGCCACTTTAACCAGCATATTAATGGGCACAGATTCCGGATGTACCGGCAAATTGGCCAACTCCATTAATAAGCCGGCGCGATCCTGTTGCTCTTCGCCCATACCCACAATACCCCCAGCACAAACTTTCATACCGGAATTGCGCACATTGGCCAGAGTGTTTAAACGATCCTGATAGGTTCTGGTGGTAATCACCTCGCCGTAAAATTCTTTGGAGGTATCCAGATTGTGGTTGTAGTAGTCCAGTCCGGCATCGGCCAGTTTATCGGACTGATCTTCACTGAGCATACCCAAGGTCATACAGGTTTCCAGCCCCAGAGATTTTACTTCGCGAATCATCTCTGCCACAGCGGGGATATCCCGATCATGGGGAGAGCGCCAGGCGGCACCCATACAGAAACGACTGGAGCCACTGGCCTTGGCGACTTTGGCGGCCTCGATCACCTGCTCAATTTGCAGTAGCTTTTCTTTTTCCAGGCCAGTGTCGTAGCGGGCACTCTGGGGGCAGTATTTGCAGTCTTCGGGGCAGGCGCCGGTCTTTATCGACAGCAGGGTGCTGAGCTGCACCTGATTGGGGTCAAAATGTTGGCGATGCATCACCTGGGCATCAAATAGCAGATCATTAAAAGGTTGGTTAAACAGACTGAGAACCTGTTCTCTGGTCCAGTCGTGGCGGATAGAAGATCCATCTTGAGGCTGCATGGCCAAACTCCGGGGTTATCTGTGGCTAAGGCGACGATGATAAGCCCGGAGCTGAGGCTGTCAACCCTAATATTTTATTTTGGTTAACAGCGGCTATTGGCAAAGCAAATATTACTGCACTGCAAATACCCTGACCGGCACACCATTAAGGGCACTATTGCCGCTGGCCTGGTCGATCAGTTTATCGTCGGTAAGGTCATTACAACTTACCCCGCCCTGCTCTGCCGCGATCTCCATGCTGACACCATCGCGCTTATGTCCCCAGCCATGGGGCAAGCTCACTACTCCTGGCATAACTTCATCGCTGGCAACCACCTGGGTCTGCACCTCGCCCACCCGCGACTGAATGCGTACCTGAGACTGGTCCTGCAACTGATGGGCGGCCAGATCGTCTGGGTGCATCAGCAACTGCCAGCGCGGCTTACCTTTAACCAGCCGGTGAGAATTATGCATCCAGCTATTGTTGGAGCGAATATGGCGGCGGCCAATTAACAGCAGCTCATCCTTATCAGTGATCTGTTGGTCGGCGCCAAGGCGCGCAATATCCTCGCTAATATAGTCGGACATTAGGGTAATCTTACCCTCGGAGGTACAGAGTCGCTCAGGCAGGCTGGGCTGCAATGGGCCTATATCTAAGCCATGGGGGTGCTGTTTGATCTTATCCAGGGTCAGCTCCAGATCGTGACCAGCGGCGGCACTGTAGGGACCGCGTTGGATACCCATATCAATTAGCTTATCTGGAGATGGCAGAGGCTTGACGTCCATGCCTTTGCGGGCGGCAACGGCCAGGCCTAGCTCATTAAAGATTTCCCAATCATGCTTGGTGCCCTCGGCGGGTTCAAACACAGCCTCATTAAAGCGCGCCGTGTTGTGCACCGCCAGTCGATGGAAGGCCAGATCATAGTGATCGTGCTCCAGGGCACTGGTGGGTGGCAAAATAATATCTGCATGCCTGGTGGTTTCATTGATGTAAAAATCAATGGATACCATAAAGTCGAGACCGGCCAGTGCCTGGTCCATCTGATTGCCATTGGGGGCCGATAGCACCGGATTGCCTGCTGTAGTGATCAGGCCTCGAATCTGACCCTCTCCCTCAGTTAACATTTCTTCGGCCATTACAGTGGCCGGCAATTCGCCAGCAAATTCCGGCAGGCCACTAACCCGGCTGTGGAAAGCGGCAAAGTGCCCGGCACCAGACTCGCCTGGCTTGATAAAACCAAAGGCTGGAGACGAGGCGATCATGCCGCCGCGCACATCCATTGAGCTGGTGAGGATATTGATCATCTGAATGGCCCACTGACAGAGGGTGCCATAGACCTGAACCGAGACACCCATGCGCCCATAGCAGACTGCATCTTCGATACTGGCCATATCTCTGGCCAACTGACGAATCTGTTCCGCCGCTACGCCGGTGCGCTGCTCTGCAAGCTCTGGGGTAAATGACGCGCAGGCACTGCGTACCTGATCCACACCCACCAACAGATCTGTCAGGTGCCCGGTGCTAACCAGGTCTTCGGCAAATAAGGTATTGAGCATGGCCATCAGCAACCAGGCATCGGTGCCCGGGCGAATAAACAGATGCTGATCGGCAATTTCTGCGGTTTCGGTACGTCTTGGATCAATCACAATAAAGCGACCACCGCGTTGCTGAATGGCCTTGAGGCGCTTGGGTATATCCGGTGAGGTCATAATGCTGCCATTAGAGGCCAGCGGATTGCCGCCTATAATCAGCATATAGCTGCTGTGGTCAATATCTGGAATTGGAATTAATGACTGGTGACCGTAGAGGCTATAGGACGTTAAATGATGGGGCAGTTGATCAAGACTGGTGGCAGAGAAGTGAATTTTAGTCTGCACCGCTTTGCGCAACACACTGGCGTGGGTCATGCTGCCATAGTTGTGCACATTGGGATTGCCGGCATAAAAGGCAACCGCGTTGTGACCATGCTGCTCTTGCACAGCCACCAGTTTGTCCGCGACAGTATCAAAGGCTTGCTGCCAGCTAATCTCCACCCATTTATCACCCTGGCGCACAACCGGTTTGCGCAGACGATCCGGGTCGGTATAGATATCCTCCATGGCTGTGCCCTTGGGGCAGATATAGCCACGGCTTAAAGGATCCTTCTTATCACCTTTAATCGATAGCACCTGGTCGCCCTGGGTTTTAATCTCAAGGCCACATATAGCTTCACAGAGGTTGCAGGCACGGTAATGGGTTTTAATCTCAGCGGGCATCTTCTACTCTCCGGTATTTAGTTGCCAAATTATAGTAACCGAAATAAAGCTTGAGTGATTGGGAAAGTTTGTGGCTGAGCGGTACTAGGACCCTAGGGGCTAACCACCAGATTATCTCGATGAATAAGCTCATCATCTTCCCGATAGCCAAGAATACTGGAAATTGACTCGGTGCTTTGACCTTTGATTCGGTCGGCCTCATCAGAGTTGTAGTTCACCAACCCGCGAGCAATTTCAATACCATTGCCATCGACACAGCTAACCAGTTCGCCTCGGGTAAACTTGCCTTTAACCGCGCTCACGCCAACGGCTAGTAGGCTGCGGCCCTGATCGGTAAGTACCTTAACCGCTCCCGCATCCAGAACCAGTGAGCCCTTAACCTGCAACTGTCCTGCCAACCACTGCTTGCGGGCGGCTAAAGGTTTTTGACCGGCCGACAATAATGTGCCGACCGTTTTTCCGGCCGCCACCTGATGCAATATATGCTGATTGCGACCACCGGCGATCACTGTACTGCAACCGGAACGAGCAGCCAGTCTTGCGGCCTGCAACTTGGTTACCATGCCGCCGCGACCCAGGGTGCCACTACTGCCGCCAGCCAGTGAATCTAGTTTAGTATCAGTAGCCATGGCCTCAGATATTAACTGAGCATCTGGATGGGTATCTGGATTGGCATCGTAGAGGCCATCTTTGTCGGTGAGAATCACCAGCATATCTGCATCGATCAGATTGGCTACCAATGCGGCCAGACGATCATTGTCGCCAAAGCGAATCTCATCGGTGACCACGGTGTCGTTTTCATTGACAATGGGCACCACGTTTAACCCAATTAATGTCTGAAGAGCGCCGCGGGCATTGAGATAGCGCTGGCGATTGGCCATATCGTCATGATCGAGAAGAATCTGTGCTGTGTGGCGATCGAAGCGCATAAAGCTGCTTTCATAGGCCTGAATAAGCCCCATTTGCCCCACGGCAGCGGCAGCCTGTAATTCGTGAATGCTATCAGGGCGGGTTTTCCAACCCAGGCGCACTATGCCCTCGGCAATGGCGCCAGAGGAAACCAGTACCACCTCGTTGCCAGCGGCCAGCAACTGGGCGATCTGCTCTACCCAGCTATCTATGGCATTGCGGTCCAGACCTGCGCCATCATTGGTCAGCAGTGCGCTGCCGATTTTGATCACCCAGCGCCTGGCATCTCTGGCAATATCTCTAGTCATGTTTGGTTACTCTGCATAGACAACTTCGACGTCGTAATCATCGTCGTCATCATCTTCTATATTTTCGTCTTTAGCCTGTTTGCGCGCCTGTTTGCGCGCCTCAGCTAACTGCTCGATTCGGCTGCGTGCCTCTGCCTGCATTTCGGCGCGACGCGCTTCAGCCTGCTCTGCCAGCGTCGGATCCACTAACTCCTGCTGCCGCTGCTCATCAATATGGTCCATGATGGCGGCGCACAGATCTTTGGTACCCTGGGAGGCCAGACCCGACATTCTAAATACTGGGCCCTGCCAGTTGAAGTGCTCGACTACTTCTTTGCAGCGGGCATCGACCTCATCTTCGGGGAGTAGATCCACCTTATTAAGCACCAGCCAGCGATCACCAGCGGCCATGGTGGGGCTAAATTTTTGCAGCTCTTGCTCTATAACTGCGGCATTTTCGCCTGCAGTCGAGCCATCGTAGGGCATCATATCCACCAGATGCAGCAGCAATCGGGTGCGAGTTAAATGCTTAAGGAAGCGAACACCCAGACCTGCGCCCTCGGAGGCGCCCTCAATCAATCCGGGTATATCGGCAACTACAAAGCTTTTATCGCCACTCATGCCCACCACGCCCAGATTGGGCACCAATGTAGTAAAGGGGTAGTCGGCAACCTTGGGGCGCGCGGCGGATACCGAGCGAATAAAGGTCGACTTACCGGCATTGGGCAGGCCCAGCAACCCAACATCAGCCAGTACTTTTAGCTCTAGCTTAAGCTCGCGCACCTCGCCCTCTTTACCTGGCGATGTCTGGCGCGGTGCTCTGTTGGTACTGGATTTATATCTGGTATTGCCCAGGCCATGATAGCCACCCTGGGCCACTTTTAAACGCTGATCCAGCTCAGTGATATCCCCCAGCACATCGCCGGTTTCTTCATCAATTACCGTGGTGCCCACTGGCACCTGAAGCACCAGATCTTCACCACCGCGACCGGTACATTCGGCACTGCTGCCCTGCTGGCCATTTTCAGCTTTAAAGTTTCTGGTGTAGCGGAAATCGATCAGGGTATTTAGCCCCTCGGTGCCGACCAGAATCACACTGCCGCCATCACCCCCGTCGCCACCATCTGGGCCACCTCTGGGAATATATTTTTCACGGCGAAAACTCAGACAGCCATTGCCGCCCTTACCCGCGTGAACCTTGATTGATGCTTCGTCAACGAATTTCATAGGTCTAGTTTACCGATGCCACCGGTCTCTGTCATTTGAGGCTTAAAAAATACCCGCCCATAAAAAAAGCCCCGCGTGGGGGCTTTTTTAAATGCAGGGTGAGCGTTACGCGGACACCACCTCTGCATATTTGCGGTTGAGCGGGCCTTTCTGTACAAACTGCACAGTGCCAGTCTCTGTGGCAAACAATGTGTGATCTTTGCCAATGCCTACGCCGTTGCCTGGGTGGAACTTGGTTCCACGCTGACGAACAATGATGCCGCCTGCATTGATTGACTGGCCACCATAAACCTTGACACCAAGGCGTTTGCTTTCTGAATCGCGACCGTTTCTAGTACTACCACCAGCTTTCTTGTGAGCCATTGCTATATCCTCTTCTAATTATCCAGCATTGATGCCAGTAATTTTAACTTCTGTGTACCACTGTCTGTGGCCCTGCTGAGTGCGCGAATGCTTGCGACGACGGAATTTGATGATATTCACTTTGTCGCCGCGGCCGTGGGATACAACCTCAGCAGTCACTTTGCCGCCTTTTACCAAAGGGGCACCAATCTTGACTTCAGCACCTTCGCCGACCATCAAGACTTCTTCAAAATCGATATTGTCACCAGTAGCTACATCCAACTTTTCCAGACGCAAGGTTTCACCCTCAACGACTCGATGCTGTTTACCGCCACTTTTGATCACTGCGTACATGTTCTGCTCCAAATTTAGGGTGGCCAAAACATGTCGTCGGGACAAGTTAGTGCGGCCAGATTCCGTCGCTTACAATCCTGAGGCCAAGAGCCTCTGCGAGAGGGCGGCAATTCTAATGGAACACCCTACTGTTATCAAGTGTTTAAACGGCAAAAATGCAACTATCACGGGGCCTGGCGATAAAAGACTCAGGAGCCGCTTTAGCCCAGGTATTTACTCGCTGTCTTTTAACCAGATTAACGAGGCAAAACGACCGGTTTCAGGCTCCCTGCGATAGGAGTAAAAGCGCTCGGCATCATTAAAGGTACAGTAATCACCCCCATACACAGCATCTACTCCAGAACAGGCCAACTCCGCGCGCGCCAGAGCATAGAGGTCGGCGAGATATTTGCCCGGCAGCGCTGGAACAAATGCCGCTTTGATGGCTTGCATATGCCGTGGATTTTGCGCCCTGTCCTGAAAAGCCTGGAGCACCTCAGCACCCACCTCAAAGGCTTTAGGGCCTATGGCTGGGCCCAAATACGCCAACAGTTGATCATCGGGAGCAAATGTCGCAACGGTCTTGCGCAAAATCCCGTTGCACAGCCCTCGCCATCCTGCATGGGCGGCGGCAACTCTGGTGCCCTGCCGATTGCACATCAGCACTGGCAGGCAATCCGCAGTCATTACCACACAGGCCGCACCAGCCTTATCGGAATAACTGGCATCAGCTATAGGTGTGCCATCGGCATTGGGCCCATAGACGATCTCAGTACCATGGACCTGCTGCAGCCACAGTGGCTGCTCGGCTAAACCAAGACGGCTGGCTAATAGCTGTCGATTGGCTTCCACATCGAACTCATTATCGCCAACATGCAATGCCAGATTATTGTCGTTATAAGGTGCCCGGCTGCAGCCACCGCTGCGAATGGTAATCGCGGCACCTACGGTTTCAGGCGCGGGCCAAGCAGGGATAAGGCTATTTATGGGCTTAGGGCTATTCACGGGCTTAGGGCTACTCATCGCCCAGAACAGCCAATAATGCCTGCATATCATCAGGCAGTTCCGAGGACCAGCTATTGAGCTCCCCGGTCGCCGGGTGAATCAGGCCTAATTCCCGAGCATGCAGTGCCTGACGCCCAAAACTCTGAACCGCGCCGCGCAGGTCCTGAGATGCACCTTTATGCATCCGGGCACGTCCAGCATAGGCATTATCACCCACAATAGGGAAGCCGATATGGGCCATATGTACCCTTATCTGATGGGTGCGACCCGTTTCCAGTCTCAGGCGCACATGGCTGTGGCCGCCAAAGCGCTGCAACACAGAATAATGAGTCCGTGCCTCTTTACCATCTGACACCACTGCCATTTTGGTGCGCTGCACTGGATGCCGCCCTATGGGCTGGTCAACCAGCCCGCCGCCGGTCATGACTCCAGTGACAACAGCTTCATATTCTCGCTTGACCGTTCTACTCTGTAGCTGGGACACCAGGTCTGTATGTGCCTGCAATGTTTTAGCCACCACCATCAACCCGGTGGTATCTTTGTCCAGACGATGCACTATGCCCGCCCGGGGCACCGACTCAAGCTGGGGGCAGTGGTAGAGCAATGCATTTAACAAAGTGCCTTCGCGATTCCCTGCGGCGGGATGCACAACAAAATCCGTCGGCTTGTTGAGCACAATAATATGCTCATCTTCATGGACAATATTGAGAGGAATATTCTCTGCCTGCCAGTCACCCTCAGGCTGCAATTCCACATCAATAGTCAGGATCTCACCACCAAGTATTTTTTGTTTTGGCACCCTCTGCTCGCCATCAACACGTAGAAATCCCTCTTTTATCCACTGCTGCAGCCTTGCTCTGGAAAAATCAGCGAACAATTCCGACGCCACTTGGTCCAACCTCCTGCCACAATGGTCTGGGGACACAGTGGCCGATAGCTGTATTTGATCGCTGCTGTTATTTTCGCTGTTGGGCTGGTTCACTTAGGCTGCTCTGTGGTTAAATACTGGGCTTCATCGACTTGTTGTTCGACTCCGTATCTGGTTAGGAATTTTACATGAAAAACATCGCTTATATTTTGTTGATTTTAAGTTTATCTGTGACATCTGGTTGTTCCTGGCTGGGCTGGGGTGACGACGAGACCACAGAGGACGATACCGCCGGATATTCGGAGCGAGATTTCTACGAGAAAATTCAGAGCAGCCTCAATGCCAGCAACTGGAGCGTTGCTATCAGCAACCTGCAGCTGCTGGAGTCACAGTTTCCCTTCGGAAAATACGCCGAACAGGGCCAGCTGGAGCTAATGTATGCCCAGTTTAAATCCTCAGCCTATGAAGACGCGATCTCCTCTGCCGACCGATTTATTCGCCTGCACCCCCAGCACCCCAATGTTGATTATGCTTTCTATGTAAAAGGCCTGTCCGAAATTTCCCAGACTTTTAGTTTCTTTGATAGCTTTTTGCCCACAGATAGCGCCAAGCGCGATATTGGCTCTGCCCGCGACTCCTTTGGCACATTTACCGAATTACTATCCCGCTTCCCCAACAGCCCCTATGCACCGGATGCTCGCAAACGCCTGATTAACCTGCGCAACCAGCTGGCTCGCGCTGAAATTAATGCCGCTAATTATTACTTCAGCCGCGGTGCCTATCTGGCTGCCGCCAACCGTGGCCGCTATGTTGTGGAAAACTTTCAGCAATCTCCAGCGGTTCCAGATGGTCTAGCTGTGATGGCTCAAGCGTATCACCTGTTAGAGATGCAAGAGTTGGCGGACAATGCCGTTGCGGTAATGGCAGCAAACTACCCTGAGCACCCCTCTCTGACAGCTGATGGTTCATTTGACTATGACCAGCGACTGATTGGGTCTGGTGACTCGTTCCTCGCCAAGATTACCTTTGGACTGATAGAAAGGGTTGATCCGCCAGCGTTTGACTCTCGTGCTATCTATAACCGGGCTACCCGCGAAGCAGAGCTTATCGATAACGGTGGTAAATCTGACGAGCAGGGTCGATCTGTTTGGAGTTGGTTGACCTTTGGCCTGATGGACTAGAAATTCTGACCTTATTTTGCGGTAACAGGTACTGATGAACAGACAAGCTATTATCGATGAAATGCGGGTAATGCCCGACATTGACCCTCAATTTGAAATCCAGCGCCGAGTTTCTTTTATCCAAAGCCAGCTGCAGCTGTCAGGCTGCAAAACATTGGTTCTGGGCATTAGCGGTGGCGTGGACTCCTCCACTTGCGGCCGTCTTGCACAGCTTGCAGTGGACGGCCTCAACCAACAGATGGGCGCCAATGATTATCAGTTTATTGCCCTGCGCCTGCCCTACGGAGTGCAGCGCGACGAGGACGATGCCCAGATCGCTCTGAACTTTATCCAGCCCAGCCATTCCCTCGCGGTAAATATCAAACCCGGTACCGATGGCATTAATCAGTCTGTCTGTGATGCCCTGCAGAGCAATAACCTTCTGCCGGATGCAGGACGGGTAGATTTCGCCAAAGGTAACCTCAAAGCCCGTGCTCGCATGGCCTCACAGTACGAAGTTGCCGGTATGCTTGGCGGCCTGGTACTGGGCACAGATCATTCCGCAGAAAATATCACCGGCTTCTATACCAAGTTTGGTGATGGCGCCTGTGATCTAGCTCCATTATTCGGCCTGAGCAAAAGGCAGGTGCGCCTGCTGGCGGCTACCATGGGGGCACCGGAATCTCTGGTACATAAAACCCCAACAGCTGACCTTGAATGCCTCAGCCCGCAAAAACAAGATGAAGAGGTGCTGGGCATGTCCTATGAGGATATTGATAATTTCCTTGAAGGCAAAGAAGTGGATTCAGACGCCGAGCAGCGCCTGATTGCTATCTACCTCAAAACTCAGCATAAACGCCTGCCAATCGCGACTATCTACGACTGATACTGGTACCACTTCGCAATACAGGCAGCCGGTTTAAAGCAAACCAGCCTGATATTAACTATCTTGCCTACTAGGGTGCACATCCTATTTATAAGGCATTAATAAGGATAGAAATTCGGGCATGACGCCACCGATAAAATCCCAAAACGCCACACTTCAGCGCAGTGGTCGCGACAATGGACCAAGTTTTACTCACTGATCTGACTTTTTAAGATGGGCCTGGATAAGGGGAAGATCTGATCTCATGGTCTTGCAGCCAACAACGAACAGCAATAGACAAGCAGCCAATTCAAATGATTCCTCCCATAATGCGGAATGGGCCACTTCAATGTAGTTCTTGTCAAAAACGCGGCTTAGCAACACATAGCATAGTGCCGACACCCCAAGATACTGGAATGACCTTTTGCTAAAAAAAACGTTGAGGTGCTTAAAATAGAATTTGTAATTTGCGCAAATCTTCAGCCCCAAACCCACCAGCGGAACCACATACAGCAAACGACCATCGCCAGCAAATAGCAGTATTGTTCCTTTAGATATTTTATCTATACCTAATTCCCGAACAATAAAGGCAACCATTAGCAGGGCCAGAAACTGGGGAATGTCGCGATTGCCCTGCTCCATTTTCACTGCTGTAAACACAAAGCCGACACAGGATAACACCAGCAACAGAGCCTGAATATTTTCAAGAGTGCCATGCTCAGCGTAGATATTATGCTCAATGGCGCCGGATTTTGTGATAATAATTCCTGCTTCAAAAGTCATTACGGCATAGTAGCTAAGCACTATTGTAGAGAGCCACAGAACGAACAAAGCAAGGGACAATGAACTTAAGGGTATTACTTTAATTTTCATAACACAGTTTCTCTTGCAGCTTTAAAAGACCAACAGGGTATTTCAGAAAACCGCCACTTTTATTTAGCATATCTTCTTTTAGGATAAGCTTGAGCAGCCGTGCATCTGCAAATGGCGAAGTTGCAAGGCCAAACTTATTAAAAATTAAGTCAAGGTGGCCGGTGGAGTAATATCCTGGATCGTCAGCTTGTTATTGTAAGTAGCAAAAAGATACCCTAAATTTTAGTCTATGTCATATCGAGAGTCGGCAAATGCATCTAGCTTGATCAAGCTCTCTATTGAGTTTACAGTCTGTTAACTTATTGATGGATCGCGGTAATAATGATTATAAAAACAATACCTCCCCTTACATCGGGCTGCTGCATCCTGGTAATCCTTGCGGGTTGCGCAGGAACCCCAGAAGAACGAAAGCAAATGAAAATGGAGGGCCAGGCACTCCATAGCCTGCATAAAAAGGACTGCTATGATCAAGCCTGGGCAAAACACCCCGCTGACTTTCAAACAGTGGCGGTAACAAGATCCCGCAGCAGGCAAATTCATACTGGTATGATATGCATTAAAGGTGACGGCTCCGAGAAGAAAGAGAACTGTTCGAACACCTACAGATCGGAACCCGAATATTACACGACAGAGGAGACCAAAGACTTAAATAAGCAATATCGTGATAATTTCTATGGATCCTGTCTAACCAACAAATGCAATGATGCTATTGGCGCAGCGGCCAGCGGCGAGGGATTTACGACATTACAGGGACAGAAATACTCTTATTGCCGCCAGGGTTAGGATACTCCAGCAAGTGCTTTAATGTGCGTCTCGTTATAAAAACAACTTATTTCAAATTATAAGGCTCTGATATAACTTTATAGCACCGCTGCTACAACTCATCCTCAGTAAAATGAGGAGGTACGAAAGGCTCATCTGGTGCACCAGAATTCTCGGAAATGCGAATATAAACACCGAGCGGATCAAGCTCTTGGGTGTCAGCCTCTTGCCATAGATAACCTTTTATAGACAAAAATGTTTTTTCAACATCTGTACCAAGCAGGCCCTCGCCAAATATTGGGTGGAGTATGTTTTCAAAAGGAATATCTAAATTCTCCAGAGCCGCTTTAAAACCCTTGAGTGAGCCATCAAATAGAGCGCATTTTTGATTGTTGACATAAATTTGATATAGCTGAGTGATCATAATTTGAGTGGTTGGTTTGCCGGTTACAAATATTACCAAGAAACTAGGGGAGGTGGTTTGGTCACTGAATGGGAAAGGTGTGGGGTAAATTGGTACGACCGAGTGGATTCGAACCACCGACCCCCACCATGTCAAGGTGGTGCTCTAACCAACTGAGCTACGGTCGTATATCAATTTACTTCTCATCCACTCAAAGCGTGGATTGATTGAAACAGTCTCTGACTGCTTCAACCCCTTCGGGGCTTGCGCCTCTTCGAGGCTCGTCTAAAATGCTTAAGCGCATTTTTTCAAACCACCGACCCCCACCATGTCAAGGTGGTGCTCTAACCAACTGAGCTACGGTCGACTATCAATTTACTTCTCATCCACTCAAAGCGTGGATTGATTGAAACAGTCTCTGACTGCTTCAACCCCTTCGGGGCTTGACCTCTGGGGGCCGGTATTTTAACGACCTTGCACGGCTTGTGCAAAGACTTTAATGGATCAAAGTCAGAGGCTCGACAGCCTTGTGGGCCTGCGTTCCAATTCTCGTCTCAGTACAGTCGTGAGCTATCAGTTTGTTTAGCTCATTATAGAGCTGTCGCAGATATTGATCGACCCACTCATGTCCCACAGGATTTTTCTGCAAGTCCTTCTCTAATCGGTTTATTGCCAGCCACATAACTTCCCGGGCCTGGGTATTACAATTTATATTGATAAAGGTGCTGGCCAGCAAACAGGCCGATGTGCTGAACCAATCCCATGACACCTCTGGCTCTACCGTCTGATTGGTGAGCAATATCTCTGCGGTCTCAAATGCACAACCTAAATGAGGAATCGCGTCAGTCCAAAGCATATGGTCGCGGTAAAACTGTCCTGTATCGAACCCCACCTGCCAAAACTGAATGGCTTTGCTGACATCTTTCTGCATCTGCTGACGATGGGCCGGGCATAGAAACTGAATTTTCATTAGTACGATTTCCTTCACAGTCTGATTTTTGGGTGGTTACGGAGCGCTGATGTAGCCTAGGGCTACCAGACAGTATGAATTTTAGTTGACCTTTACTAAAATGTAAATGATAATCATTCGCATTAAAGAAATTCACTGTATTCCGAAACTAAAAGGAAAGAAGATATGATCAAAGCAAAAAGGCGATGGGGCGCAGCCCTCGGATTCAAAATTCTGGTTAGGCTAACGCTGCTGACGATAGTCCTGTTGCTTTATTACTACAGCTGGTTTTTGCTTTATGGGTAGTCATTTTGACGGGACACCTCCCTATCCGGCAGCTGCACAGAAAACGGACTATTAATTAGAGGGTATCAATGGATGTTATAAAAGGAAGCTCAGATGCTTCAGCCTGTTACGATTGTCGGCATTTCAGGCACTCGCCTCCAACACATCTCCAGACAACTCTGCCCCAAGCAATTCCTGCCTCGTATCGGCCAACTAACTATGCTGCAACTGACCCTGCAAAGGCTGCAGGGACTTAACTATCCTCCTCCAGTTATTGTCTGCATGGTTAACTGACTGAACTGGAACAATACCGACCAGCAATATTCACCACGTGCAACTAAGCCTGAGACAAACGCAGTGTCGATCAGGACTTTATCGGGCCATCCACCGAAGAATTTGCCCAATGCCCTGCCGAGTCACTCGATTATGCCATTATGGAGCACACAGAAAGAGCTAGTGTAATTCCGATGGACCCTAGCTGGAACGATCTGGGCAGCTGCCCTGCTTGGTCTGCTGGCGCAAAACACACAGGGCAATGTACAGGATGGCGATGTTATCTGTCAGAACAGCAGCAATAAATGTATCAAAGGGGGAGACAGGCTTGTTGCAGCCATAGGTGTGGAGAATTTAGTTCTTGTGGATACCAGTGTTGCTCCGCTGGTGACCCAAAGCAACCATGTGGAGCAAGTAAAGCTTATGATCGCTCTGAAACTATCCACACCGGGAAGCCTATCACCCCTGGAGTAAGTACGACGCTAAGAACAGCGGCGAATGCTTCAAGGTAAAGCGCATTTCGTTCAAACCTATGGCCAAACTATCAGTGCAGATGCACCATCATCGACCTATACATCGGATCGTGGTTAGCACCTACTCCGCTGTTGCCTTGCGCTCAGGCTGGGGGCAGGTTGTCGCG
>Ga0206131_10000581_pt1 | contig 50461 bp, 47 predicted proteins | sample Helgoland_Spring_FD_148636 | JGI IMG/M metagenome (GOLD analysis project Ga0206131, IMG submission 148636) | Pelagic subsurface seawater microbial communities from Kabeltonne, Helgoland, North Sea - Helgoland_Spring_Bloom_20160517_1 | ecosystem: Environmental > Aquatic > Marine > Epipelagic ... | reverse complement strand
GTTGACGAGTGTTCCATCCGGATTGCCGGGGGCGGGGTGGACGACCATGCCGTGAGCTTTGTGGATGACGATGATGTCTGCGTCCTCGAACAGGATGTCGAGCGGGATGTCCTGCGGGGCGGCGATGTCGGGGACGGCCTCGGGGATGACGACGGAAATGGAGTCGCCGGTTTTCACGGAGTCCCGGGGCTTGGCTGGCTTGCCGTTGACGCGGATGTATTGCTCGCGAATCAGCGCCTGGATGCGGGAGCGGGAGAGGTCGTCCAGCTTTGAGGCGAGGTAGGCGTCGAGGCGGGGGTGGGTGCCTTCGGCTGAAATTTCAAAACTCAAAATTCAAAATTCAAACCTCAAGGAAGAGGTGATGGGGAATGGGGATTTTGAACCGCCAAGTTCGGCAACTAAGAGAAGCACCTTGCTTGTGTGGTGGTCGTGGATGCGGGAACTTGGGAGCATGATTTCAATTGCCTTGTATCGCTTTTGACTTGTTGTTCTTGGCTGTGGAAAGCTCTTCGTTTTCCAAGGAAGAACAGTGGCCGGAGGTCGCGGCTACGCGGGGGATGCGGTCTGGATGAGGACTTCGGTGATGGTCTGGACGTGATTGGCGGGAAGGGCTTCCGGGACGATGGAGCCGAGGACGATGCGTCCGTAGGGGGTCTCGCAGGGGATGACTTCGAGTATGGAGGCGGGGCCGACCTTGACGTGGATGTTGCCGGAACCACGGGATGCGAGGGCGAGGTTGCGAGCCATGAAATGGAGGCGGCCGTGGCCGCTTTCGTCGAAGATGACCTTGCCCTCGCGGTCGAGGATGAAGATGTCGGTGGCGTGGAAGTTTTTCGCCAGCCAGTCGCGGAAGATACGGATGCGTTCGAGGAACCTGGTTCGCGAGGGCGCGACGGGTGGTGGCTGGGGGGATTCGCTGATCGCGGAGAGGTTGGTTTCGGCTTTCCGGTGGGGAGCTTCCGTTTCGCGAGGAGGGGCTTGCGGGGGGGCAGCGGGCGCCTGTTGTTCCGGCTCTGCGGCCGGGGCGGGAGCGGGGGCTGCTACGGATTCGGGGGAAGTGAAGCCGACGAAGGATGAATCAAAGCCGGGATCGGCAGCCGAGAGGCGGGTGGGAGTGACCGGGCGCAGCAATTGTTCGGCGAGGTGCCGGACTTCCGCGGGGTCAAGCCATGGGTTGATGGGATCCATCAGTCGGGCTGGATATGCGCTTGGTGGCGGGATTTTCCGAGCTTCGCCTGGACCTCGGCACGGAGCGAGTCGAAGACAGTTTCGGCGCCGCCGCCATCCTCCAGGACGCCCACCGGAAGGCCTTTCGCGCTGGCGCGGATATAGATTTCATCGCGGGGGATGGCTGTCTGGAAAAGCATTTCCTCCGGCAGTAACTGGCGCAGTGTGGAGGCGGCTTCGGTGCTCACGGCAAGCCCCTGCTGTAGCATCGTCAGGCAGACGCCGAGGACGTTGAGGCGGGGGTTGATGATGCGGAGGCGGTTGAGGCCTTCGAGCAATTTCGGCACCGAGCGGATTCCGAGCGGCTCGGCCTGCTGGGGGAGGATGAGTGCGTCCGCAGAGGCGATGACGTCGTTGGTGACACCGAAAAGGCCTGCTGCGGTGTCGATCAGGCAGATGTCGTAGCGGCGAGCGGAGACGTTCCTGAGGAAGGCTCTAACACGTGCGAGGTGGGATCCCGAAGAGCCGTTGCCGGCTTCGTAGTCGCTGGCCTGCCCTGCGGCGACGAGCGAGAAGGTTTCCAGTCGGGTAGGGACGATCAGGCGCTCCATGGGGATAGCAGGATCGGCCAGGAAATCGTAGAATCCCGAAAGGAGTCGCGACTGGCGGGTTAGGGATAAGCCAACGGAGCCCTGCGGGTCCGCGTCGACGAGCAGGGTGCTCAGACCGGCGCGCGCAAAGGCGTGGGCGAGATTGATGGAAAGTGTGGTTTTACCCACACCACCTTTTTGGCTGGAGATGGCGATGCTGATCACGCGGAGGACGGAAATTTTTGTTCGCAAAGATTAACTGCGAGCAGGTGTAGCGGAAGTCTTTTCTTCTTCACTTGGCAAGAGCGGGAGTTTTGTGGATGCTGGTGCGACAGGAAAGTGAATCGCCCGAACCCAAAACAACTTATTTTTGCAGGACTCGCCATCAGCGGGGTCTTTTTGCTCGGCGGTTGCGGTGAGAAAGAGGCGGATGCAGAGCTTCCGCCGGAAATTTTCGGGGATATGGGTTCAAGCGTCGCAGATGAGAATGCGCTGAAGGGCTTGCCGGGGATAATTTATTCCGCGGCGGAATCCTCGCCGATTCATTGGCAGCCGTGGCAGAAGGAGAGCATGGAGATGGCCGAAAGATCCCAACGGCTCATGCTCGTGGTCATCGCGATACCCCAGCAGCCGTCGTATGCCCGAATTCTCGCCGATCTCGCGGCGGATCCCAAGACGGTTGATGAGATCAACCGGAACTATGTGCCTATCTTGGTGGATGGCGACTCGGTGAGGGAGCTGGGAATACTGACGGCGTATTTGTGCGGCGAGATCGGCAGTCGGGTGCAACTGCCGCTGATGGTCTGGATGACACCGGATTGCAATCCGGTGGCGTGGATCCCCCTGCCCGCAAGCGGGTCGAAATCTGTCGTGGAGCTTTTCAGTCAATCGCACGAGATGGTCGGGAATATCTGGGTCGAGGATCCCGCGTATGTTTCGCTGAATAGCCGCATGGATCAGGAAAATCGGGCGGTGCGGATAAAGAAGAGGCTGGCCGAGCGGGAACTGAGCGAAGAGCCGGGAGCCGATTCACTTCGCGCCCTGCGCCAGCTCACTTCGCTGTATGATCCCGTTTCGCGGACCTTCGATGGAGCGGGGGGGCTTTTCCCCTGCGGTGCGATCGACCTTCTTTCGATGGGCGCCCGCATGGATGATATATCCGGGAGGCTCCGCGAGAAGTGCAAGGATACGCTGGAAAATCTGCTAGATGATCTCCTTGTCAGCGCCATGTTCGATCCGCTCGATGGAGGGGTCTACAATTCCAGGCGCGGCTCTACCTGGGCGCTCCCCGGCTTTCACCGAGATTGTGCAACTCAGGCGCGCGTAGCCGTTTCTCTGCTCGATGGCTACGGCGTCACCGGCGACAAGAGGGCACTTGAACGCGCCCTCGGTATCCTTACCTTCGTGGAGAAAACCTACCGCACCCAAGGAGGGCTTTTCTCCCTCGGTGGCGGAAGGGCAGGTGATACGGAGGCTTGGCTCTGGCGCTATGAGGATGTGAAGGATTGGCTGAGCGAGGAGGAGCTGTCCGCGTGGGTTCTGGCCTCGGGGGTGAAGGTTTCGGGCAACCTGCCTTCCGAGGCCGACCCCTTGAGGAAGTTTTTTCGTGCAAACAGCATTTCCTTCGCGAAAACGGCGGAGCAGGTCTCCGCATTGTCTGGAGTCGATGTAAAATCCACGGAGGCGGCGCTTGGGAGTGCGAGGGAGAAACTGCTCAAAGTGCGCGACAACCGCCTGAATCCGCCTGCCGAGAAACGCGCCGGCAACGCTGCTGCCACGTTCCGGGTGGTTTCCGCCTACGCTACGGCCTACAGAATCACCGGGGATGAGGACTTCCGCGAGCGCGCGGCCTCCACACTGACCAAGGCGAGGCAGAGTTTTGCGGATGGGCCGCGACTCAGATCCTACGACCGCGACGCGGCGCCGAGCCTGGTTGCCGGTAGGGCGTTCACCTACGGGCTGGCGATTCAGGCTGCGCTCGATGTCGCCGCAGTGACCCTCGATGAAAGCTGGATCCTGTGGGCGGGTGACCTTTCCAGTACCGTCTCGGAGATTTTCGTCCAGGACGATTCCCTGAGGGAATGTCCCGCCGGCGCGGATCTGACTGGTTTGCCTGTTGTTGATCTCGAGATGATGTTCGGTCAGTCGAGCATGGGGCTTCTTTCGATGGCGGATTCCCGCCTGGAGGCACTGGGCATCCCGCTGGTGCCTTCCTTTTCGGCGCGCGTCGACGGGCTGCCGCTCGCCGCCCTCGATCGCCCCATCCAGCATACCGATATCATCCAGGCCGTCCTGATGAGGGAGCATGGGTTCACCTATGTTTTCGGCGATGATGTCCCTGCTGAAATGAGGGAGGCGATCGCCAGAAGTCCCCTGAAAGGCGTGAACCGCCGAGGATACTCCGCGCTGCCTGTAAAAGGGCAAGAGCTGGATCCGCAGGGAGCGCTGCGGATCGGCCCCGGGAAAAAAATTCAGCGGATTGAGAGCGCCGACGATATCGCCGTTCCTGCCTTGCCATAAGGGAGAAAATATACGTGTGTAACATACAGCAAAGAACCCAAGTAAAAGCATCTATGAATTTCAGGAATCTATCCCTACTCGCAGCCAGTTGCCTCATATTTGCACAGGCTGCCGCAGCAGACATGATCGTGCTCAAGAGCGGGGAGAAAATTAACGGGACGGTTATCCGTGAGGATGGCAAAAACTACGTGGTTGAGGTGAAGCTTGGCACGATACGCGACGAGAAGCTTATTCCTCGCGACGATGTCAGCTACATCGACAAGCAGAAGGCCGATGAGAAGGCATTTGTAGAGCTTGAGGGGCTGTTGCCGACTCCGGAGTTGCTAAGCAAGGAGGCTTATGAGGCGCGGACCGCGAAGCTGGAGGGATTCGTGAAGGCGTATCCGGAAAGCCGTAAGGTTCGGGTTGTGAAGGAGATGCTCGACGTGCTCGGCGAGGAGCATGCGGTGGTTGCGGCTGGAGGCATCAAGTTCGGGGAAGAGATGGTTTCTGCGGACGATTACGAGTCGAACGCCTACGAGTATGACGTCAGGATCGCGGAAAAAAAAATCAAGGATTCCGTCGCCCGCAGGGATCTGCTGGGAGCGCTACGCAAGTTCTCAGAATACGACGTAAAGTTCGGTCAGTCGGAGAGCAATCAGGGGATGGCCGCGCTTATCCTGCAGGTTCTCAAGGCATACCGTCACAGCCTGGATGAAAATCTTGCCAGTCTCGAAAGGCGGATCGAGAAGCGCCAGTCCGGACTTGCGAGCATGTCCTCGGAAGACAGGTCGAATACGGAACTGGCCCTGAAAGAGCAGATGGAAAAGCTTGAGAAGCGTTATATGGAGGAGAAGGCGGCGGGTCAGAAATGGATCACCCCCGATGCCTTCCACAAGCAATCCATGGACGAGGCGCTGCGTCATGTTACGGCGGAGATATCAAGAATCGAGGGGCGCCAGGCAGGCGAGTCGCTCGAGATCCCCCTGGCGGAGATCTATCGCATCGCAAGGAGCAAGCTTGTCGATGGGACCGAGGCGGAGAAAAAGAAAGTTCTGGATGAGGCGAAAGCGAACCGCCTGACGGAATTCTATCTGCAGAAATTGCGGATCTGTGCGGGTCTTGATGAAAACTGATTTCGAAAAAAAGGGAAATATATGGAAGTAAGGAAGGCGAAGCGCAGCCGGCGCACGGCGGAGACGGAGATTGATCTGGAGATCAATCTCGACGGCTCCGGGACATCGGAGATTGATACGGGGATTCCGTTTTTCGATCACATGCTGACGTTGTTCTCCAAGCACGGCCTATTTGATCTGAATGCCCGGGTGCAGGGTGACATTGAGGTGGATTTTCATCACACCATCGAGGACACCGGGATCGTCATCGGCGAGTGCATGCGCGAGGCGCTGGGCACGAAGGAGGGCATACGCCGCTACGGCTGTGCCTACCTGCCGATGGATGAGACCTTGGTAAGGGTGGTTGTCGATCTGAGCAACCGGCCGCACCTGGAGTTCCGCGCACCGGCCGGGACAGCTTCCGCGCCGAACATGCCTTTCACTTTGGTGGAGGAATTCTGCCGCGCGGTCGCGAGCAACCTGCGTGCGAACGTGCACGTTGAGCTTCTCTACGGACGCGACGGGCACCACATCGCCGAGGCGGTGTTCAAGGGGCTGGCACGTGCCTTGCGGGAAGCCTGTGAGAAGGACGCCCGCGTGAAAGGCATACCGAGCACCAAGGAATCACTGTGAGGGTCGGTCTTGTGAATTATGGAGGGGGAAACCTCCGCAGCGTGGAAAACGCGCTCCATGCCCTCGGTGTGTATCCGGAGGTGATCGTGGATGCCGCCGGACTCGAAGGCATCACCCATCTCATCCTGCCCGGGCAGGGAGAGTTCGGCGATGTGATGGCGCAGCTCGGCAAGAGGGGGCTGGTGGAGCCGCTCCGGGAATGGATTTCAGCGGGCAAGCCCTACTTCGGCATTTGCGTTGGCTTCCAGATTCTTTTCGAAGGCAGCGACGAGGCACCCGATGTCCCGGGGCTCGGGGTCGTAAAGGGCAGGTGCGTGCGTTTCAAGGAAGTCACCGGGAAGAAGGTGCCGCAGATGGGTTGGAACGCGGCGGTGCCGCAGGTGCCCGGCTCGAAGTTCTGGAAAGGCCTCGGCGATGAGCCGTATTTCTATTTCGTCCATTCCTATTTCCCCGTGCCGCAGGATTCCTCATGGGGAGTTTCCCTCACCGATTACGCCGGGGAGGAATTCGCCGCCACTGTGGAGAAGGGCGAAGTCTTGGCCTGCCAGTTCCACCCGGAGAAAAGCCAGGATGCGGGGCTGGTGCTGATGAGGAATTTCCTTTCGGGAGGCGAGTAGGCTGAAGCCTACTAAGGAGTGGCTGGGCAGGGGTGCTTTGGTTGCCGGGCAGCGGAACGCATGCCGGGCAGCGGAACGCAGCCCCTCCTTGGGGACTACTCTCCGGAGATAAAACGAAGCAGCCTGACCGGTGAGGGTCAGGCTGCGGTGAAGTATTTCTAAGCTACGTGAGGCTCAGAGTTCTGCGTTGACGAGGTTCTCTAGCTTGACGATGTCCGCTGCGAAGCCGCGGATACCTTGGGCGGTTTTTTCGGTGGCCATGGCGTCCTCGTTGAACATGAGTCGGAAGGTTTTCTCATTGAGTGAAATTTTCTCGACCGGATCGGCGGCAGCGATCTCCGGGGTGAGCTTGGCCTCGAAGAGTTCGTCGGAAGCGGCGAGCTCGGCGAGTAGCTTGGGGGCGATAGTGAGAAGGTCGCAGCCGGCGAGTGCTGTGATCTCGCCCTTGTTGCGGAAGGATGCGCCCATGACTTCTGTGTTGTAGCCGAACTTCTTGTAGTAGTTGTAGATGGCTTTCACCGAGATGACGCCGGGATCGTTGTCGCCGGCGAAGTCGGGTGTGCCTTCGGTGTTGGCCTTGTGCCAGTCGAGGATACGGCCGACGAAAGGGGAGATGAGCTGAACCTTGGCCTCGGCGCAGGCGACGGCTTGGGCGAAGGAGAAGAGGAGGGTGAGGTTGCAATGGATGCCTTCCTTTTCGAGGATTTCCGCAGCCTTGATGCCTTCCCATGTGGAGGCGATTTTGATGAGCACACGATCCTTGGAGATGCCTTCCTTTGCATAGGCGGCGATGAGCTCCTTGGCCTTGGCGACGGTGCCAGCGGTATCGAAGGAGAGGCGGGCGTCGACCTCGGTGGAGACGCGGCCGGGAACGATTTTCAGGATCTCAAGTCCGAAGAGGATGATGATGCGGTCGAGGACGGCATCGGTGAGCGCCTGTCCGGAGAGCGAGCCGCCCTTGAGTTCGGAAATGGCTTGGTCGATGAGCGGACGATATTCGGGTTTTCCGGCAGCCTGGAGGATGAGGGAGGGGTTGGTGGTCGCGTCCTGTGGCATGAATTCCTTCATGGCTTCGAAATCGCCGGTATCGGCGACGACTGTGGTGAGCTTCTTAAGTTGGTCGAGTTGATTCATATCGGGGAAACCGTAACGGAGGACAGGCGGGTGTGAACGCTAATCGGTTAATTTTCTTCGCTTGGGGATGAAAATTTTCGAAGTAGCGGATGAAAGCGGTTTGCAAGGATGACTCCGGTGAGGGAGCCGAGGGCGTCGGCGAGCCAGTCGAAGGGGTCATTCCCGGAGCGGCCGGGTGTGAATGTCTGGTGCCATTCGTCGAGTAATCCGATGATCCCAAATAGGATAACGGGAAGGATGAGGCGGATGCAGAGGGGGGCGTCCGTTCCTTTCCAGAGCCGTATCCATGTGGCGAAGATGAACGCGCCACCCATGAAGTATCCGAAGTGAAGAATTTTATCAATGTGCGGGATCTCCGGGCCTCCCTCGGGCATTGTCTTTGAGAACGAAGATAGCACGAACAGAGTAACGGCCCATAGAATGAAGCCGCCGAGCCACGGGCGCGGTGATGAGAGAATGCGGAGCCGCATCAGAAGTTACGGATTCTTCATTTCGTCCTCAAGGCGCTCGGCGAGCCACTGCTTCATCATCGACTGGTAGTTGAGGAAGCGGGAGCGGGCGATGCGCTTGATGCGGGAGAGCATGCGCGGATCGAAACGGAGGGTGATGGTGGTGGATTCGCGGGTGACCGCTTCGTGAACCGAACCGGCCATGAGTTTGGGGTCGAGCTCGTGCTCCTGCCAGAAGGCGTGTTCCGCTGCGGCGTCTTCGAAATCGGGGAGCTGGCTCCAGGATGTGATCGTTTCCATGGTTTTTAGCGGGTTACGTTGTAGTTGCGGTCGTAGAAGCGGCGCTCGGCCTCGCCCATCTCGCGGGCGGAGATGACGCGGGCGATCTTTCCGTCCGTGGTGAAGGCGATGAAGAGGTGGCGGTCGGCAACGGTGCGCCCGAGGGCGTAGTAGCGGGATGCACCGTCAACGCGGTCGTTGTCGGGAAGGAAACGGACGGCGAAGGGATCCTCCAGGATTTCCTCAAGCTCCCCGGGCTTGATGTGGCGGAGGTCGAACGGGGTATCGATAAGATTGAGTTCCATAATGAGATTTTCAGAAACCAGGTACCAGAATCCAGAGGAGAGCCTACAGCTTGAGGTGCGGGAGGATTTTGTCGAGCGCAGCCTGCGGGGTCAGGCCATGGAGTTCCTGAAGGATGTCGGGCTTGCCGTGCTCGATGAACTCGTCGGGCCAGCCGATGCGCTCGACGTGGGTGGAAATTCCTGCATCGTGGAGGTGCTCGATGCAGGATGAGCCGAAGCCGTTTGCTAGGACGTGATCCTCGAAGGTGCAGATGACCTTGCAGAAGCGTGCGACTTTTTCGAGGAGAGATTTGTCGAGCGGCTTGATGAAACGGGGGTTCACCAGCGAGACGGAGAAGCCCTTTTCCTCGAGGAGTTTCTTTGTCTCCAAGGCCATGCCGAAGAAGCTTCCCAGTCCGATCAGCGCCACGTCGGAGCCTTCCTGGATGAGTTCGCCTTTCCCAAGTTCGATGGGAGTCGACTTGTCGTCGGCGGAAGTGCCGGCGATGACGCCGCGCGGGTAGCGGATGGCGGTGGGGCCATCATCGTATTTTGCCATCCACTTCAGCATGGCGGAGAACTCGGCCTCATCCTTCGGTTGCATGTGGATGATGTTCGGAATGTGGCGGAGGTATCCGATATCGAAAAGGCCGTGGTGGGTCGGGCCGTCATCGCCCGAGAGGCCGCCGCGGTCCATGCAAAGGCGGACGGGGAGGTTCTGCAGTGCGATGTCATGGATGATCATGTCATAGGCGCGCTGCATGAAGGTGGAGTAGATCGCAAGGAAGGGGCGGAAACCTTCCGTGGAGAGGCCGGCTGCGAAAAGGGCGGCGTGCTCCTCTGCGATGCCCACATCGAAGTAGCGGTCCGGCAGTTCACGCTTAAAAGTCTCGAGTTTCGTTCCGCCCGGCATGGCGGCGGTGATGGCGACGATTTTCTGGTCGTCGATGGCGAGGTCCGTGACTGTGCGGCCGAAGATGTCAGAGCAGGTGGGTGTGGTAACGGTGTCGGTCGAGCCGTCGTCGATTTTGTAGGCACCGAGGCCGTGGAACTTGCCGGGATTATCGAGAGCCGGCTGGTAGCCCCGGCCTTTTTCCGTGATGATGTGGAGGACGACCGGTTCGTTGAGCGTCTTCAGGTGCTCGAATGTCTTGAGCAGCAGCGGAAGGTTGTGTCCGTCGATGGGGCCGAAATAGCGGAGGCCGAATTTCTCGAAGAGGACGTTGGGGAAGATGAGGTTCTTGGCTCCCTCTTCGACCCTGTGGGCAATTTTGCGAACGGCTTTGCCGAGGACTTTCTCGACGAAATCAGCAGCGGATGTGCGGACGGAGGAGTAAGTGGAATGCGTTTGGAGTGCGTTGAAGTAGCGTGCGATGGCTCCGACGTTCTTGTCGATCGACCACTCGTTGTCATTGAGGACGACGATGAATTTCTTGGTGGTCTCGGCGATATTGTTCAGAGCCTCAAGGGTGGGGCCGCAGGTGAATGCAGCGTCGCCAGCGACGGCGACGACATGGTTGTCACCCCCGGCGAGATCGCGGGCGGCGGCCATGCCAAGGGCGGCGGAGAGGGCGGTTCCCGCGTGGCCGGCACCATAGCAATCGTGCTTGGATTCGGTGCGGAGCAGGAAACCGTTGATGCCCTTGTAGGTGCGGATTTTTTCGATCTCGGTGGCACGTCCGGTCAGCATCTTGTGGACGTAACCCTGGTGGGAAACGTCGAAGACAAATTTGTCCGCCGGGGTTGAGAAAATCGCATGCATGGCGATGCTGAGTTCTACGACGCCGAGGTTGGGCCCGAGATGGCCGCCCGTTTTCGAGAGGCAATTGATGAGCTTGCTGCGGATCTCCTCGGCGAGCGCCGTGAGTTCGCTTTCGGTCAGCTTGTGCAGATCGTCGGGGGAGGAGATGGAGGCCAGGAGTGACCCCGATTCGGCGGCTGTTTCAGAAGAGGCTGATGTCATTGCTGTCGTCTGGATCGTCGGAACCCTGCTTCAGTTTGTTTTCTGGAATCTCTGCGGGTTCCCCGCCATCCTGCGGGTCGGTTTCCTCGCTGTCGGCGAGCGTGATGAGTTGGATTCTCTTTTTTGCAGCCGTTAGGACGGTTACGCAATGTTTCAGTAGTGCCGATCCCGCCTCGTAGCGTGCGACGAGTTCCTCAAGTGGGAGTTGCTCGCCCTCCATGGCATCGACGATGCTCTCAAGCTCCGTCATGGCATCCTCAAAGGAAAGCGCGGAGGTTGCGTCTGACGGGGCGTTATTTTTGCGTGCAGGCATGGTGCGTGGCGGGTCGCGTCGCGGGATGGTCGGGAATTACTCGGCTTCCCCTGCCGTGCGGAGGGCGCGATCGGAATAATAGACCATGTCCATGCCAACGAGTGTGGCGCGGTACGGGTAGCGGCGGGTGATTTCCTGGATTTTCTGATCCTTGTCGTAGATGGAGAGGCCAGGAGGGTAGGTGGCGAGGAATACGCGCCCGTCCAATACGAGGGAGGTGAAATCCTTGTATTTTGCGGCGATTTCCGAGGTATTTCCGGATCCGTGCGAGGATGGGGAAATGAGGATTCCTGCGATTGGTGTTTCGAGATCGGCGGCGATGCTCTCAATCTCGGCGAATTCTGTGCGTGACGGTGGGATCCAGATGGACATGCGATCGGCATACCATGCGACAGCCCATGGCTGATCCGAGAAGCAGATTTGTTTATCGGTGAGCCAGTTGCTGAGGCCGAGGTTGAGCGCCGGTGCGTAGTAGGGAGGCCAGTGGGGGATGCCGCCGCGGTCCTTTCTGTCCATCCCGATCCGGACTTTCATCGGCAGGCCGATCAGGAGAGGTAGGCCGCAGATGACGATGATCGCGATATGGTGGACATTCTGCAGCATGGGAACGGAAGTGACGGCGGGCAGCTTGCTCCACAGGATCGAAAGGAAAGCTAGGCCGTAGGCCGTCATGATTGGCGCGAAGAGCAGGTGAGTCTGGTTGGGATCCAGCTTTTCGGTCGAAACTCCGTAAATCGACAGACCGAGTGCCGAGACGGCGAACATGATGAGTATGGCCCAGCGGAAGTTCGCGATCGAGGGGCGCCTGAAGGGGTGCATCAGCGAGAGGAGGAACAGCGGAGCAACGATGATGCCGCCGAGGAAGGGTATGATGTTGGTTGTCTGCAGTAGGGTGGTTCGGACAATGCTAGAGAGGATGCCTCCGCCGATCAGCGGAGGCAGGTCGAGGTTATTTGTGCGCATGACGAAATCCTCGTTTCCTCCGCCGATTCCGTTGTAGAGGTTGAGGAAGGCGGTTCCAAAGGGTGTTCCCGAGATTCCTGCGTTTCTGATCATTACGAACACCATTGCCAGGAGGAGAGTCACCAGGACGGTCGCGCCGACAACGCCCCGAGGCCTCAGTGCGATTCCTGCAAAAATGATATAGCCCAGAGCGATCCAGACCGTGAGGTAGTGGGTCAGCGCCAGGAGCGTGAAGAAAACCCCGGCAATGATTGCGGGGGCGAAAGGGATGCGGCCTTCGCTCGCGTCCTCGACGGCACGGTAGACGAAGTACAACGCGCAGGAGAACAGCAGTAGCATAAGCATCTGCGGGAGTCCGCTGAGGGCGTAGTTCCAGAAAGTTTCGCACAATAGCATCAAGATCGCAGTGACTCCTGCGATTTTCGGATCAAAAACCCTGGAAATGAGCAGGTAGCTGACCCCAATAGCCATGAGGAAGCAGAGGGTGGAAACTGTGGCGATCACCCGATCCAGCGGAAAGACCATCTCGTTTTCGCCCATTTTCCATTGTTTTGCGTCATCGGCGCCGATGAGTTTCAGTACGGCCGCGTTGAGAAGCGGGTTGAGCGGTGAGTGATAGGTATCTTGGAAGCCGACGAAAGGGACCGTGCGCTGCTGATGCTCCTTGGCCTGTTCGTAGGCGATAGGGCGGATGAACTTGGTGGTGAAGCCGTTGCCTCGGGCAATTTCACGGGCGATCTGCGCCTGATCCATGGCTTGTGGCGAATTGAGGCCGCGGAATAGCGTGAAAAGGTTGCCGAGGGTAAGGATGATGAGGATCAGGAAAAACAGGCTCCTGCGGATCAGGATACCGGTGTCGAATTGAGTTTGTGATTTGCTCATGCAGAGGTGGGAGATACCCTATCCGGACGGAAAATCAAAGCGCTAGTTCCTTGATTTTTCGCTGCAAGGTGCGGCGGCTGATGCCGAGAAGCTCGGCTGCCTGGGTGCGGTTGTCCTGGGTTTCTGCGAGAGCCCTGCGGATTGTATGGCTTTCAAGCGTATGCAAATTGAATCCTTCCGGCTCGGCAAGGGTGTTTTTGCCTGCCGGTGCGGGGGGCGCGGGGATCGTCGTCCCGCCGTCCAAAAAAGCGGGCAGGTGGGAGGGGGCTATCGTATCATCGTTGCACATCACCACCCCGTGCTCGATTGCCGTACGGAGTTCCCGGACGTTTCCGGGCCATGGGTAGGTAACGAGCCTGTGGATTGCGGCATCGGTCAGGGGCTTGACGGGCCGCTGGTTTTCCTCGGCAAACTCGCGCAGGAAAGCATTTGCCATCAGCACGATGTCTTCGGGGCGCTCCCTGAGGGTTGGCATTTGGATGGCGACAACATTCAGGCGGAAATACAGGTCTTCGCGGAATTTTCCCTCGTTCACGAGCTGGCGTAGGTTGCGGTTGGTCGCCGCCACCAGCCGGACATCGACCTTGATCGGCGTGTTTGAGCCGACCCTTTCGATGGATCGCTCGGAAAGGGCGCGGAGCAATTTCACCTGTGTGGTTGAGTCAATTTCGCCGATCTCGTCGAGGAAAAGCGTTCCGCCGTCGGCCTGCTCGAAGCGCCCGATCCGTTTCTGGGCGGCTCCGGTGAAAGAACCTTTTTCGTGACCGAAGAGCTCGGATTCGAGGAGTTGTGAGGACAGCGCGGCGCAATTGACGATCACCAGCTTTGATGCGGGGCGACCCGAAAGGTGGTGGACGGCGTTGGCGACGACCTCCTTGCCGGTGCCGGATTCGCCTTCGATGAGGACGGTGGCGCGGGTCGGTGCGACCTGTTCGATCAGATCGGTGACGCGTTTGATCTCCGGGGATTTGCCGATCAGGCGGGAAAGGCTGGCACCCTTTTTGACCTGCTTTGTGAGCTGGACGTTTTCTGTTTCCAGCGTTCTGGAGCGGAGGGCGCGTTTCAGAAGCATCTCGACCTCGTCGATGTTCAGCGGCTTGGTGACGAAATGGAAGGCACCGCGGCGCATGGCCTCGACGGCGGTATCGACTGAGCCGTATGCGGTCATCATGAGGATCACGGGTGGCTCAGGCAGTTTTGAGGCGGTGTCGATGAGATCCATGCCGGAATCACCGCCGAGCCGGAGATCGGTCAGGAGGAGTTGGATGGCTTCGCTCTTGAGTATCGCCAGGGCCTCGCTGTTGCTGGATGCCGTGTAGACCTCGAATTCCTCATCCAAGGCACTCCGTAGCCCTTCGCGGGTGGCGCGTTCGTCGTCAACGATGAGCAGGGTGGGGAACATGTGGGCGGGAAATTCTAAACTTTAAATTCGAAATCTGAAACGAAATACGGTCAGAGGTCGATGGTTGGGGAGGGCAGGAGGCGGGGGCTTGGGGCGGTGTGGGGGAGGTGGATGAGGATGTTTGTGCCCTGGTCGGGCTGGGACTGGATCTCGATCTCGCCGCCGTGCTCGCGGATGATGCGGCGGACGATGAGGAGGCCGAGCCCGGTGCCGGAGGATTTGGTGGTGCGGTATGGCTCGAAAAGGCTGCCCATCTGCTCCGGCGGGATGCCGGTGCCGTTGTCCGAGATGGAGATGAGGAAGTCGGTTTCGGTGGAGCGAGTTCGTATTTCGATCAGGCCGCCTTCGCCCGGGATCGCCTGGTAGGCATTGCGCAGGAGATTGTAGAAAACCTGCTGAAACTGATCCGGATCGATCTGGGCGGTGGGGAGTTTCTCGGAAAGGTCGAGATCGACGCCGATGTTGCGGGAAGCGATTTCCGGCTCAAGCAGTGTCAGTGTCTGGTGCAGGATGGCATTGATGTCGCGCGGCTCCCGGCGGGGGGTGGTGGGGCGGACGGCGTGGAGAAACTGTTTAAGGATCGTATCAAGCCTCTGGATTTCCTGGCGGGCGGTATCGAGATGTTCGGATAGCCCCTTCTTTTGTGCTGCTGGCAGTTTGCGGATTTTCCGCGCCAGCAACTGTAGATGGATGTCGAGCGAGTTGAGGGGGTTGCCGATTTCATGGGCGATTCCCGCTGCCAGCAGGGTGAGGGCGTTGAGCCGCTCCGATTCCAGGGTTTCCTGGGTCTCGGCATGGGTCGATGTGTTGTCTCGGATGAGCATGACGTGGCCCAGCGGAAGCTCGTGGTTCTTGGGGTCGTCGATCGGGGAGAGGTAGAAATTCAAGAGGCGGTGCTCGGGGTAAAAGACCTCGATGTCCCGGGATACGGCCTGGGTTGTGGTGCTGAGTGAGATATTTTCGATCCCTCGGATTTTTGAGGAGATCCTCTCACCGAGTGAATCTGATGGGTCGAGGCCGAAGAACTGGCAGGCGGCGCGGTTCAGGAACATGATTTTGCCATCCGGATCGAGGATGATCAGCCCTTCCTGCAGCGCCTCGAAAACGTTTTCCAGGAAGCCCTTTTCTTGGATCAAACGAGTCACGATCTGTTGGATCTCGCCCGGCTCGACTCGATCGATCCGTGCCACGAGTTTTTCTAGGAAACCTGATTTCACCGCCGAGAGGATGGGGGCTTTCGTAGAAATTCCAATTCCAAATCCACAGCATTCTACGAACGTATGAAAAATGAAAACCCGCCAGGAGAGGGCTCCTGGCGGGTTGTTCCATTTTGGGGCTGACTGTCCCCGGGCTTACCGAGCCGCACGCTTATGGCTGGGCGGGTATATACAGCTCGGAGCTCTGAGCGAGGACAGTGGAGGGGTCAAGTTCGAGGCCGTTGAGGTCATCGAGACGGCTTGTCGTAGTGTTATGATTTTTTGCGAACTGGCCGTAGGTGATCTCCTTGTCGATGCGGATCGGGCGATCCGATGCGCGAGGCTTCGGGGCGGGAGCCGGGCTGTTTGAAATCGAAATTGATGGGGGCGATGAGAACGACGGGGTGGGAGTCGGAGTGGAGGTGGTCTTCTTGGTTACCTCGTTTACCGGCTTGGAGACGTTGACCTTCTGGCCGACGCGCAGGGCGCGGGGGTTGACGCGTGGGTTGGCGGCGATGAGATCATCGACGGAGACTCCGTATTTCATGGAGATCTTGTAGTAGGTCTCTCCGGACTGGACGGTGTGCTTGCGTGTTTCCGTGGCGGTCGGGGAGTTTTCCGGAGTTGTGGCTGCCGCTGCTGTTGATCCCGGGAGTTTGATGGTTTGTCCAGGGTGGATGATCGAAGCTGCAGTCAGGCCGTTGAGCTTTGAGAGTGAGGCAACCGAAACGCCGCTCTTGCGGGCGATGCGCTCGATACTGTCACCCGACTTCACTGTGTAGGTGGCTCCGGCGGGGGCTTGCGGTGCGGAAACCGTGGAGGCCTCCGTCCGGGCAGGGGGCGGTGTGTCAGTGAGCCTTGAAATTTTCAGTTCCAGCTGGCGAATTTGCATTTCCTGTTCGGCGCAGAGAGCGCGAAGTCGTTCCACTTCTGTTGCGGAAAGGAGAGGGCCGGTGGTTGCTAGAATGACAAGAAGAGTGGCGAGGCGTGATTTCATCTTCATGAGTCGAGATTCTGCATATTTTTATTCAAGCGGCAATAAAAATTTAAGATTTCCTTATTTTTTTTAAAACTTAAAGGTTTTCCGGTGGTTTTTTGAATCCTGTGTGTGTCGTTCGGGCGTAAAAAAAATGAGGGGCTTGGGGCTTCAGCAGTCGTCACTGCCGGAAATCAGGCATTTCTCGAGGGCTAGGCGCGCGTTCTCGAAATCCTCCGGGCTGAGATCCTTTGGGATGCGGTGTGGTGCGTCGAAGGATACCCGGACGCGGCTGAAAGGCATGGGGATGAAGAAGCGATCCCAAGAGTTCAGGCGCCAGGCGGCACCGTAGCGGATGTGGATGGGGATGATCTCCGTTTCGGTGGCTTGGGCGATTTTGATGACGCCGGGTTGGACGGTGTAGCGCGGGCCTTTCGGTCCGTCCGGGGTGACGCAGACGTCGAAGCCCTCGCGCAGCGCCTTTTTCATGCCGATGAGGGCGGAAACGGCGCGGCGGGAGGAGGAGCCGCGGATTGCGCCGAGGCCGAAAATTTCCATCGCTGTGGCGAGGACCGTGCCGTCTTTGCTGGCGCTGGTAAGGACCACGCTGGAGCGGCCCATGCCGCCGGTTCTTTTCCATATCGGCGGCATGGTGAATATGCGGTTGTGCCAGAGGGCGAAGATGACGGGTTTTTCCCCGATCTCAGGTTTCGAGAAACCTCGTTGGCCATTTACCTCGTAGCGGAGGGTCATGCTCCAGGCTTTCATTATTATGGCCGCGAGGTATCCGACGATCCGCGAGGTGCGGCTGGTCTTGATGTTGGTGCTCTTTGATTTCGCCATGTCAGATGAAGCCGGTGGGGTGGAGGGTATCGACGAGGTATTGCTGGCGCGCCATCCTGTCTTGATAGAGGGAGTGGTTTTCGGGATCCGGATCGCAACGTCCCTCGGGATTGCCCGAGACCAGATAGCTGCATATTTCCTCGAAGCCCAACGACTCCCCGCATTGGTGGAAAAAGGCGACGACGGCCTGGATCGCTGCGCCGACGTCGGAACCGTGCCGCGACGATACTGGAACGACCGGAACCCCCAGCGCATCCGCTAGCAGCTGTGGCATAACGGTGCTGTCAGTGGCCTCGCCAATGAGTCGGATTTCCGGCGGGTCGAATCCCATTTCCGTGAGGCGGCTCATGGCGTAGCTCAGGCCGAGCGCGACGCCTTCTGCCGTTGCCCGGGCGAGGTGGGCCGGGGTGATGCCGTGGAGGACGCCGCAGGCATCGGCCAGGCGGGGCACGGACTCGGGGGAGAAATAGGGGAAGAGAAGGAGGTTGTCGGCCCCGGGGGAAACGCTCGCCACCATCCGTTCATAGTCCGTAGAGGACCAGCCGTAGTGGCGGCGTAGGACTTCTGGGGCGAGGGATGTGTTCGGGCTGCTGGCCATGCCGATCCAGGATCCGGTGGCGCTGCACAGAGGGAAGATCTCGTCACGAAGGTCGATCACTGGGCTGGTCCCGACACCGACGACGGTACCGTTGGAGCCGAGCTCGACCGCCACCGAGCCGTTCGTGACGCAGCCCGCCGAAAGGGCGGAAAGCAGGGGGGCTGAGCTCCCGGCTCCGACCTGGACGAGTTCGGAAAGTCCCCAGTCCTTCGCGAGTGCGCTGCGCAGCAAGCCGCGGGGTTGGTCGGAGGCCCCGATCGGTGGCAGCAGGTCGCTGAGTTCGGGGTCGATGAATCCGATCAGCTCGTCGGACCATTTTCGGTTCCGGATATCGAAGAGTCCTGTTGTTGAGGCGCTGCCCGGTTCGCTCGCTCGCTCGCCGGAGAGCCAGTATGCGATGAAATCTTGGACGGTCAGCAGGCTGGCCGCACGTTGGAAATGGTAGGGCTCGTGCTGTTTGAGCCAGAGGCACTCGGCGGCGGCGGAATCCGTTGCTGGAGACTGGCCGATGAGCTCGAGCAAACCCGGAGAGCCGCCGAACGCCCGTGCGATTTCATCGGCCTGTTTCTGTACCGAGACATCGCCAGCCAGTTTGGTCGGGCGGATCACGCGGTTTTGCTTGTCGAGGATCACGAGACCCCGTTGCGGCCCGGCCAAGCCGATGGCGGCGATTTGTTTCTTATCGACTTTTGGTTGATTCAGACAATTCCGAATCACCCGGTCCGTGGCCTCGATCCAGCGGGTGGGTTCCTGCTCAAGATAGCCTGGCGGGAGTCCGTCGATCCATGAGTGGGAAATGGAAGCCTCTGCGAGGATCTCTGCGGAATCGAGATCCAGCACGACCGCCTTTGTGCTTGCGGGGGCGATCTCGATTCCAATGAACTGCATACGCTTCAGATTTCACCGAATCCGGAGGATTTACAAGCACCGCGACGATGATGCTAATTGCAGCGATCAGGAGATGATGCGAAGGAAATCCCGGTAAGCACTTTCCCACGATTCGAGATCTTCCGGGGAGTAGGCGATAAAGCCGAACGAGTTCCGGATGAGCGCGCGCCCGGAAGTGAAATCGGTCGTCTCCCCGGTTGCGATCATCTGGGTGATGATGTTACCGCAGGAGGTGGCCTCGACGGGGCCGGCGATGACCTCGATACCGAGCGCGTTTGCGGTGGCCTGGCAGAGCATTTCGTTCTGGATGCCGCCGCCTCCGGCGTGCAGGCGAGTGAAATCTAGGCCAGTGAGCTTGACGATATTTTCGTAGACGAAACGGTACTTTAGTGCGAGCGACTCGGTGGCGACCCGCAGGATCTGCCCGATCGAGTCCGGAACCGCTTGGCCGGTCTTTTCGCAGTAAACCTTGATCTTGGATGGCATGTTTCCTGGGCTGGCGAAGACTGCGTCGTCGGGATCGATGAATGCGGTGAACGGCTCCGCTGCGGCTGCCAATTCCGCAAGCTCGCTGAAGGAATGTTCTTGTCCGTCGATATCCCATTGGCGCTTGCACTCTTGAATCAGCCAGAGACCTGCGATGTTTTTCAGGAAACGGACGGTTCCGGCGACGCCGAGTTCGTTGCAGAAACCGAGTTCGAGGGCTTCCGGGGTTGTGATCGGCTGCCGGATCTCAACTCCCATGATGGACCACGTTCCAGAGGAGAGCCAGAGTGTCTCCTCCCCGGAAATTGGGATACCGGCGACGGCGGAGGCGGTATCGTGCGAAGGTGCGACGACGAGAGGAATATCGCTGCGGCCCAGAGTTGCTTGCATGTCCGGGCGGAGATTTCCGAGGATAGTTCCCGGGGAGACGATTTTTCCGAAAATTTTCGGTGGCAGGCCGAGTGCCTCGATGACATCGAAGGCCCAATCGCCTGTATGGGGATTCAGGAGCTGGGAGGTTGAGGCGATGGTGCGCTCCACCGCTTTCACGCCGGTAAGCCAGTAGGCGAGTATGTCCGGAACGAAAAGCAGGGTGTCGGCCTCGGTCAGGAGTTTTGGATTTTTCAGGTGGAGAGCTAGCAGGTGCAGGGAGCTGTTGTAGAAGTTTGTCTTGATGCCCGTGCGGCCGAAGATCCCGACCTCGGGAAGCAATGCATGCATCTTTTCCGCCATCCCTTCGAAGCGTGGGTCGCGGTATTGGTGGGGCGGCGCGATGAGCTCGCCGGTGAGGTCGAAGAGTCCGAAATCGCAGCCCCAAGTATCGATGCCGATGGAGGTGATGTCATCTCCATAAAGCTCAACGGATTTTTTCAGTCCTGTGACAATCTCGTGGAACAGCCCGAGGATGTTCCAGTAGAGGCCGGAAGGCAGGTCGATGGCGGGATTTTCGAAACGGTGAATTTCCTCCAGGGTGAGTTTTCCGTCCGAGACGATTCCCGCGATCACTCGGCCGCTGCTCGCTCCGAGATCGACCGCGATGCGGATCTTGTTTTTGGTTTCAGGTTTCGACACGCGTGGCTTTTAGCAAGAGGGAGTTCCGTTGCAACAGGGAATCGGCTAGGAAAACCATTCGGTGGGCGGGGTGATGACCTCGAGACCATCGATCACGAGGAAATGCGCATCGGAGCTGAGAATCGCCGCGCCGAGGCGGATGGCGCACGTGGCGATGATAATGTCTTGCGAGGGAATGACTTTTCCCTTCCTGTCTAGCTGCCATGCTAGCGCGGCGGCTTCATCCCAGAACGAGTCATTTGTTCGAACATTGATCATCACATCCATGAAATTTGCGAGGTTCTGGTAACTCCGCGGTGTCTTCACGCCCCGAAGCACTTCCATCCGGATCATTCCGCAGATGGCGAGATTTCTCGTGCCAGACCATTCGCCCACAATTTCAATGGGATCACGGGAAGCCCTCAGCAGGTCGATATAGACATGGCTGTCCACCATGATATCAGCGGCCATGTTTCGAAGGGGATTCAGCGACCCTCATGGCTTGGACATCGTAGTTGGGATCGACAGAGTCAGCCAATTCCTCTGGCGTCATACCCATCCCCGATTTTACCATTTCCCGGAAGCGCGCCTTCCTGTCCAACTCGCGCAAGGCGAAATCCACGGCTTCGGTCTTCGTCTCGCAGCCGTAGGTTTTCATTACTCCTTCCAATAATTTCTCGTCGATATGCATCGTCATCTTCATGCCATACAGGGTATGGCATGAAGATGACGATGCAAGAGGAATCAACCCGCCTCGATGTCCGAAGGGGACGTGATCGGTTTCCTTAGCGGGGTGAGTATCCCCTGATCTAGGCTGTAGATCCAGGAGTGGATTGCGAGTTCCTGGCCGCGTTCCCATGCATCCTCGACGATGGTGGTGCGGGCAACGTGGCGTGACTGGGAGAGGACGTTGAGTTCGCAAAGCCGGTCGAGCTTCGCCCCTTCGTGTAGCCCCGCGAGTTCATCCTTGTGGCTGCGTGTCAGGGAGCGGATAGGAGCCAACCAGTTGTCGATGATGCCGTGGCGGAAATTTTCCAGTGCAGCGCGCACACCGCCGCAGCCGTAGTGACCGCAGACGATGACGTTGCTCACCTTGAGGACGTCCACGGCATACTGCAGCACCGCGAGGACGTTGAAATCGGTTTCTTGGACGACATTGGCGACATTCCGGTGGACGAAGACCTCGCCCGGCGGCAGGCCGGTGATTTGGTTGGCGGGGACGCGAGAGTCGGAGCAGCCGATCCAGAAATATTTCGGGTTCTGCTGTTGTGCGAGCCGGATGAAGAAGTCCGGATCGGTTTTGCGCATTTTCTCCGCCCAACGGACGTTGTTGTCTATGAGTTCTTCGATGCTTTGCATGGGTCGGAGTTACTCTCCCGAAAACCCGTCGGTGACGCCAGATAAATCAGACCTTTACGGAGGATGGCTTTGCATCGGACTCCGCCTTGGCGGCCTTGCGGCATTCCGCGACGAAATGGTTGCAGGCCTCACGGCAGAGCAGGGGGATGGCCTCCTTATCGGGGGGGGCACCGAGAATGCCGTTGAAGCGGGAGGCCTCGCTGTCGACGAGCGGAGTCTCCGGATCGAGCTTCCACAGGATTTTCTTGGCGCAGTTGTGGGCGGGGCCGCAGACCTTTTGTATCAATTTCTGCGCACCCTCATCGCTGATCGAGTCGGCGTAGCGGTACATACCCGTCTGGCGGCCGAGTTTTTTGCGAAGGGTTTCGATGGGGAGCGTGCCATCCTTGTATTTTATAAAAAGCGCCGTGCAGCCGGGGTAGAATTGGTCGAGCGCGCGGAGGAGATCCTGTTCGTCGTCGAGCGTCATGATCCAGCCATGGCGCAGGTTGGTTTTGCCCTTGGTGAAACGGTATTCGCCGTCCTCCGCGTAGGTGGAAATGTTGCGCGCGTCCCCGGGGCCGCGGTGATGCTCGAGTCCGCCGAAGGCTGGCTGAGTGGCGAGATCCTCCTCATCCATGTGATGGAGCGCGTAGGGGAATTCGCAAAGATCTCGCTGGATTCGGATCTGCCCGATCTGGGTCATGCCGGAACGGACGAGTTGCTTCAGGTGCTCCGAGAGGGGCGGCAGCGTCGCTGCTTCGGGCGGGGCAGGGGAATGCTTTTTGTCGAAATCGGAAACCTGATCCAGGATGACATCAGCGATCAGCGGCTCGGTGCCTATCGCGGAGGAATAGTAGAGGTTTTTCTCACGCAGCCGGTTTGGGTTGTTGCGGAAAACATCGGTTTGGCTTGCGGCTGGGCCGACTTCCTTTTCTAGCCCGAGCATCACAGGAATGTCTTGGAAGGAGTGCAGGCCGTCGGAGATAAAAAACGGAACCACAACGACATTACTGGTGTCCGCCATTTTGTCCCAATCCGCAATGAATGGCTGCTCCTCCATGTAAGCGTCCGTTACCAAAGCGTATCCGGCGCCTGATGCAGCGATGAGATCCGCCTGATCTCTGATGGCTTTTGTGGAGTTCTGGTTCAGTCCGGTGCCGTGGCCGGTGATGATCAGGGTGGTGTCTGCTGGATCGGCGTCCGGAGCCACTTCCTGCGCGCGGCGCAAGATGAGATCCGTCATCGAGCGGTGGACGCCGACCGGTAGGCAGTAATGCAGCGTTTTGCCGTGGCGGACGGTGGTGTCGCCCTCGAGCTGGAGTTCGCGTGGGATCACGTCCTGGGTGAAGTAGCCCTCGCTGATGAAATCTGGCACGATATACACCTCTGGCGCATCGATCATGAAAAGCGCTTCGCGCATCGAGGGTTCCTCTTTCCAGAAGCAGACATGGACCTCGGCGAAGAGTCCACGCCTGCGTATTTCATCCGCGTGGTCGAAATACGGGGTCGAGGAATCCGGGTTTTCCGTGGAACCGTGACCGACGATGAGCAGGGCAGAATTTGGCTTGGCGGTGAAAGGCATGACGGAAAGTGGCGGGTGTTTCCGGGATTGCAAGCTGCAGTTGAATCGAACGGAAAGGCTCTTACGGCGGGGGTAATCCATCACGATGGTTTCAATCTTTGAAATGAAATTCGAATAGATTCCTCGAACCCCTAGTCAAAGAAAGCACCATGAAAAAGATCACCATCTGGATGCTTGCGGGTGCAATTGGGCTGACTTCGCTGAGCTGCACGACAACTTATGATGCCTACGGAACCCCGCGACAGAGCGTCGATCCCGGCACGGCGGCGGCCGCTGCTGTGGCAGCTGGGATCATCGGCTACGCAATCGCGAACAATCGGAATAACAACCAGCACCGAAACAACCACGGCGACTACGGGCGTCGCGGGGGGTACCGCTGCTATTGAGCCTGGCGGAGAGGGGGCTGGAATTATCCCAGATACCCTGTATCTTTGGGCTTGCAAACGGGGGGCTGATCACTAGGTTCGCCCTCCGTTTTTCTTTTGTCTGGCGAGCGGTTGGAGCCCCGGTGCCCGTCAGACGCCATTTTTCCGGGGCAATTGTCGGAAGAGAAGCGTAAACAAACTAACCAAACAACTAACCAAACCATATGAGTACTGCCATCGCAGAACCCACAAACCAAGAGCTGAGTGACCTGATCGACTCGAAATTCACGGAATTCCGTGAAGGATCCATCGTCAAGGGAACCATCCTCGAAATCCGCCCGCAGATCGTCCTCGTGGACATCGGCTACAAGTCAGAAGGAGCTATCGCCTCGAATGAATTCGAGGACGAGGAAATCGAAGTCGGCGACGAAATCGAGGTTCTCCTCGAGCGCCTTGAAAACGACGAAGGCATGGTCGTTCTCTCCAAGGAGAAAGCAGCCTACAAACAGAACTGGGACAAGATCGTCAAAGTCTACCAAGACGGCGGACTCGTTCGCGGCAAGGTCAAATCCGTTGTCAAAGGCGGTCTCACCGTCAATGTCGGTGTCGAAGCCTTCCTTCCCGGTTCGCAAGTGGACATCATTCCACCGAAAGATCTCACCGAATACGTCGGAAACGTTTACGAGTTCAAAATCGTCAAGGTCAACGACGAGCGCAAGAACATCGTCCTCTCCCGCCGCGAAGTCATCGAAGCCGAGCGCTCCGAGCAACGCCAGGCGTTCCTTCAGACCGTCAAGGTCGGCGACAAGGTCGTCGGCGCGATCAAGAACCTCACCGACTTCGGTGCGTTCGTCGATCTCGAGGGCATGGACGGACTCCTCCATATCACCGATATGTCATGGGGCCGTATCAACCATCCTTCCGAACTGCTCCACATCGGGCAGTCCGTGGATGTTGTTATCCTCGACGTGGATCGCGAGAAAGAGCGTGTATCGCTCGGCCTCAAGCAAATGTCCGACAACCCATGGGAAGACATCGAGCGCAAGTACCCGATCGGCCAAGAGGTCAAAGGTCAGGTCACCAAGCTCCTTCCTTACGGTGCGTTCATCGAAATCGAGCGCGGCGTCGAAGGCCTCGTGCACGTTTCCGAGCTCAGCTGGGTTAAGCGCATCACGCGTCCTTCCGACGTTCTCGAACTCGGCCAGGAAATCACTGCAGTGGTTCTCGGCATCAGCATCGAGGAGCAGAAGATCTCCCTCGGCGTCCGCCAACTCGAAGGCAACCCATGGGACGAGATCGAGCTCCGCTACCCTGTCGGCGCGACCATCAATGGCCCTGTCCGCAACCTTACCGCCTATGGCGCGTTCGTGGAGCTGGAAGAAGGCATAGATGGTATGATCCACGTCTCGGACATGTCCTGGACTCGCAAGATCAACCATCCGTCCGAAGTTCTCAAAAAGAACGACGAGATCGAGGCTATCGTGCTTGCAATCGACAAGGGCAACCAGCGTGTCTCCCTCGGTATCAAACAAACCGAGAACGACCCATGGTCCGCTATCGACGACCGCTTCAAGGTCGGCGATCTGGTCAAAGGCACGGTTGCGAAAATCGCATCCTTCGGTGCGTTTGTCTCCCTCGACGGTGACATCGACGGCCTCATCCACATCTCGCAACTCAGCGAGGATCACGTGGAAAAGGTCAAGGACGTCATCAAGGTCGCAGATCCGATCGAAGCCCGCGTCATCAAGGTCGACAAGGTCGAGCGCCGCATCGGTCTCTCCATCAAGGCAGTCGGTTACTCCGAGGAGCAGCTGAAGAAGGAAAGCGCCAGCTTCGAGTCCCTCCGCCCATCCTCCGAGATGGTCGGCCTCGAGCAAGCCTTCAACCTTGCTGCTGCGGCTTCCGAAGAGTGGATCCCAGGCGACGAAGGCGACGCCAAGTAAATCAAATCCGCGCCGGTTTATTCCGGTGCGAGACTTTCACTAAACCCGGACAGGTTCTCCTGTCCGGGTTTTTTCTTGCCCGCTCGTCTGAGAATATCCTTTCCCTATGTTTCACTTTGGAAAGACTGATAGGATGAAATTTTCCGCTTTCTTCGGATTATGTTTGACCGGGTTTGCTACGATTCTTTCCGCCGACATCTACCATTCAGTAAAAGTCTCCGAGTTGAATTTCGGTGAAGAATCTGAATCTGCTCAGAAAGCGATGAAGGTGCTGCGGGCTTCCGGACGTTTTCAGGTTCCTTTGAATGTCCGCTGCGCTGCGGAGTTGTATGCTGGAATACAAGCGGATGAGGGGGGAGAACGCGGTCGGGTCACTCAGGGTGACTTTGAGATCGTATTCCAACTTGCGGACGAGCAAGCGATTTCCGGATTCGTCGATCTACTGGAAATAAATGACTACACAGTTCACCGGAATCCGAAGGCCTTCGCATTTACCTTCGTCCCTGGAGAAAAGACGAGATCTACCAAAGAACGCTTTGAGCTGGTTCGTTCATCGTTTGCTAGAAAATTGGCTCTTTCGCATGCTCCTGGGACGGCATGGTTTCGCTATCTCACCGGGCCAGAGGAAACCCGTCCTGGTAGGCAGTGGCGCCCCAGTTCCGATCTTTCCGACAGTTTTGCGCTTTTCAGCGGGGGGCGGGCGATATCTGAGAATCTAGCACTCGATAGGGAATTGATTTTCGCAGAGGACAAGGAAGGGAAAACCGTTCCGCTCTCGGAAATAAAAGGGGTGACGGTCAAGGCGATCGACTGGTCATCGCGCCTGCCGGAGGGCGAGGTGATGGTTGATTCACTTTCACTGGCACTTCCCGAAAATCAGCACGCCGTTTTTGTGAAAAGTATGCCAGATCTATTGGCTTTGATCGACCGAGCGGAAAGGGAACTTATCCCCGCCTCGCAGGCATATTCGGTGCGTAATCCTTTCCGGAAAATGGCCAAGCGCTATCAGAAGTAGATGGGCCTGGATGTGGCGCCGATCGCCGCACGATTGCTACCCACCAAAAGCGTGGCGGTGACCGGCGGTGACCCATTCATGCCCATGGGGAGCGACATGGCGGTCGTTATGGAAACCGATTCCCCGAAATTCCTCTTCAAAGCGCTGCTCAAGGTTATCGAATCCAAGGCCTCCAAGGTCGGTGCTTCAGAAACGAAACTTCTAGGTGAGGGTTTTCAATACAAGGGCTTCGAAACCGAGGATCGTTCGTTTTCCAGTCATGTCTGGCAGATGGGAGATGTGGTGGCGGTATCCAATTCGGTTGTCCAGATTGAGCGTCTCAAAGCTGTGGCCGAGAAAAAGCAGGGTGCACTTGGAGCGACCGATGAGTTTCGTTTCTTCCGCAACCGTTATCCAGTCGGTGCTGAAGAGAGTGCTTTCGTCTTCCTCTCGGATGCTGCCATACGCCGTTGGGCGGGACCGGAACTCCGTATCGCGGCCTCTCGTCGAACCCGTGCATTCGCAGCCCTGGGCCAATTGACCTCGCAGGCCCTCGCAGGGAAAAAAGTAACGGATGAATACGCATCCTTCCTTGGCGAAACCGTATGGAGAGACGGGCAGATGATCTGCGCCAATTTCGGCACGATGAATTTTATGAAGCCGGCTTCGGAGCTCGGAATCGATTCTGCGACTGTGCCGGAGAAGGACGCTTATGAGCGGTGGCGTCGCGGTTACGAAAGCGGATGGTCACAAGCATTCGATCCAATCGCGATCCGCGTGGTTAGCAAAAAGGAAAAGCTCGCTTTCGATCTGAGCGTCATGCCTCTCACCATGGATAGTGATTTCGCGGATTTCATCCAACTCTGCGGGAATGCGGAACTCAGTGACATAGCGCGTTGGGTATCGGAGGAGTGCCTTTTCCATGTCGCCTTGGCCATGGATACGAAGGGAGCGAAATTTCGCGAATACAATGAGATGCTGATCGAGTTTCTTCCCGGGTTGAAGATCAATCCGCTAGCTTGGATGACTGGCTCCGTCTCCTTGGATCTGGAGAAAAGCCTGTTCTGGGACGCGACTTCATCGCAAGACTTCGAACGTTTTCTGAATGCGCCTCTCTTGGTGAGGATTGGTTCCAACAGTAGGCTGAAGCTCGCCCTGTTTATGACCGCGATCAAAGGTATGATGGATACGTCTGCTCCCGATTCAGTGAAGTGGCAAACGAAGAAGAGTGACGCTGGTTCCTACGTTGTGGTGACTGGTAATGAGGGCGAGATCGGTGTCAACGCCCAACTGTATTATGCAACCCTCCCTAACGCCCTGCTCGTTTCTCTCCGCGAGGACCTGCTTCTCCGTGCGATGCGGCGCGAAAAACACAAGCTCACGACCGAACAATCAAAAATCCTCGCTGCTCCAACACAGATGATGCTCGATTCAAGTCCCGCGTTTCTCGCTGGACTGGAGGCAATAGTCGAACGCATGGACCCCATCGATCGGCTCAGAGAGGAAAGTTGGAAGGCTCTTCCTATTTTGAACGAGTGGCATCGGGAATTTCCAGGGAAAGATCCGGTGACCTTCCAGGTCCTCCACTATGGTGAGGATGTTTTCTGCCCTGGAGGGAAAGGCTACCGCTGGAATCCCGAAGCACATACCATGGAATCCGTCGCTTTCGGATTCCCCGCCGCTCCGCGGACCGAGCCTGCCGAAATGTCCGGTATCATGGACTTCGAGAACGTTTCCACCAGCCTTCGATTCCAAGACGACGGCCTGCGTGCGAGCCTTGCTCTTGGGGTGGCACCGGAGCGCATGCCGACACCCACCGGAAAGAAGGTTGAGGCGGTAGTTCTCGCCACTGCGGCTGATCTGATTCCCGCCAAAGAAGGAATGGTCCTGACGCATAAAGGACGCTCCTATGGTTCTTCCGTGACGATGAAGACATGGTTCGAGAACGTTGCAAAAGAAGGCGACAAGACCACTTTCGAAGAGAAAACCGAGTGGATCGAAGACGGAGAAGAACCCTACACCTATACGAGTCAATACGTTCTCGACGGCGCGCTGCTTCTGAAGTCCGGTTCTGGCGATGATGATGCGATCTCGTATAACGAGCCAGAGCCGGAACTTCCAGCTAAGCTCGTTGCAGGAGCAAACACATCAGGACGCTCATCCGGGAGCTCGAGATGGAAGGACGAAGATGGCGAAACGACTGAACAGAAGTTCCGGAGAGAATTTGAAATCCGTGTGATTGGGAAAGAAGATCTCGAGGTGCCTGCTGGTAAGTTCGAAGGGTGCGTCAAGATCGAAGTCTCTTCGGAGTCTCTGGATGACGGAAGCTTAAGCCATACCAAACATCTGAAATGGTATCATCCCGGGACGGGACTCGTGAAATCCGAGGCTGTGGAGGGAGGAGAGGATTTCATCGAGCTAGAGAAGGTCACTATGCCAGGAGCAGTTGAGTGAGATCCTCACGGATTTCGATCTTTCCAAAGTCGAAGGAAGAGGCGGTATAGCGAAGGACGAGATCATCGAAATCAAAGGCAGCGTCTATGATACGGAAGGTAATCCGGCCGAAGATGCCTCGGTCGATATCTGGCAGGCTAATGCAGCGAGTCGGATGCGTAAAATTCCGGTAATTATTTCCAGCGATTGATCACTCACTCGGCGACTTGCGTAATGCTTTCTTATCAGAAAGCTTTCGCTTGTCGGCCACGGAGCGCTGTTTAGAGCGCCTGGATCTCCGGCGTTTCTGGCGGCGGAGTTTCTCGATTGCCTGGGTTTTGGCGGAGGCCTTGCCGTTGGCGATGGCGTCGAACTGTGCGCAGAGCTCGCGGCGGGCGAGGAATCGGTTCATTTCACGGGAGCGCTCGACCTGGCACTTGATGGCGATGCCGGTGGGCAGGTGCTTGAGGAAGACGCAGTTTGAGGTCTTGTTGACCTTCTGGCCGCCTGCCCCGGAGCCACGGACGAACTTCTCAAGCAGATCTGCAGTATCAATCCCGAGGGAGGCCATCCGCTGTTCGAGGGCGGAGGTTTTTTCCGGTGATGGGAGGTTCATTGGGCTTTTTGTGGGAAAATGTGCTTTTCAGTTGAGAGATCGGATTGTCCCGCAGAGTATCTGCCCCTGATGAAAAGCTTAGGAATTGGATTGTTGGCGACTGGAATGGTGTTGTGCGTTTCCGCGCAGGCGGAAGTAACCGATATGACCAAGAAGTTCAAGGTCGCCGAGGGTTTCAAGTTGGAAAAGATTTATGACGTCAAGAAGGGTGAGGGTAGTTGGGTTGGATTGACCGAGGACGACAAGGGCAGGCTGATCGCAACGGATCAATACGGCGGACTTTACCGGATCACGGTTCCTCCGCTCGCTGGTGGCGAAACGAAGGTGGAGGCTCTGGATATTCCGGTTGCAGGCGGACACGGGGTGCTTTGGTTCGAAGGTAAGCTCTACATCGTGGTGAACGAAACGACGAAGAAGAACCCGTCCGAGACCGGGGTCTGGGTGGTTGATGCAAAGGGCGAAGGCTGGGGGACGCCAAAGCTGCTGAAAGGCATCAAGGCCGGCGGAGAGCACGGGGTGCACTCGCTGGTGGTCTCGCCTGACAAGGAATGGCTTTATTTGGTGAGCGGGAACTACGGGCAACTTACCGATGTTTCCGATTCCTTTCCAGCAAAGGTGTGGCAGGAGGATCAGTTGATCCCAAAGAACCGCGATGGCAGGGGACACGCTGCGAACGTGAATCCCCCGGCAGGGTGGACCGCCCGCTTCAAACCGGACGGCTCGAATTGGCAGCGGGTTTCCATGGGGCAGCGGAATACTTTTGACGCGGCGTTTCACGACAACGGTGAGCTGTTTTCCTACGATGCAGACATGGAATGGGATTTCGGGATGCCATGGTATCGCCCGAATCGGATTATTCACGTGGTTCCGGGAACGGAGCAAGGTTGGCGCAACGGAAGCGGAAAATGGCCCTCCTATTACGAGGATAGCGTTAAACCGGTGCTTAACATCGGTCCCGGATCGCCGACAGGTATGCTTGCTGGCCGCGGTTTCAAGGCTCCTGCGAAATACCAGCAGGCACTCTATGCGCTCGACTGGACTTTCGCGACGATCTACTCGCTGCACTTCACGCCGGACGGTGCCTCTTTCAAGGTTGAGAAAGGGGAACTTGTGGCCGGTGCCGGACTGCCCGTCACAGACGGTGTGATTGGTAAGGACGGATCGATGTATTTCGCGACCGGTGGCCGCCGCGGGGTTTCGCATCTTTGGAGGGTGGTTTATACCGGTAGCGAATCCACGGCACCGCAGCCTGCGAAAAAGGCGGTTCATGAGGTGCGTGACCAGCTTTCGGAATTCGTCCGCAATCCGAAGGACGTCAATGGTGCCCTGGTTCTGGAAAATCTCGGTTCGGATGACAGGACGCTGCGCTTCCTCGCAAAGGCCGCACTTGAGCGTTTCCCAAACACCGATTGGGCTCCACGCATTGCCGAGCAGAAGAACGCCTGGGCACGTATTATTGGCTCAATGGCCATGGTCCGCATCGATGGCAAAAAGCATCGTGATCTCGCCCTGAAAATTCTAATGGCCACGGATTGGGAAGGCCTTTCCCTACAGCAGAAGCTCAACTGGCTGAGAGCCACTGGCCTGGCATTCATCCGCGGTGGTGAGCCGACGGATGCGGAGCGTAAGGCGGTGGTTGCGAAGATCGATAAGTCCTATCCGTCGGACGAACGTTCGCTGAATTTCGAACTCGCAAGGATGCTTTGCTACCTGCAGGCACCGGGTGTTGTTGCCCGGACATTGAAACTCATGGACGAGGCACCCGCCGAAAAGCCAGCTCCTTGGCAGAACTTAGTGGAAAGGAATTCGCGCTACGGGAACGACATCAACGCGGTGATGAAAAATCATCCTCCCACCACCCAGATCCATTACCTCTACTGCCTGCGTGCGGTCAAAGGGCCGTGGGCTGCCGGTGAAAGGCGCCGTGCGTTCAACTGGTTCCGTGAAATCGAGAGCCGCCGCGGTGGTGCCAGCTACGCGCCGTCAATCGGAATGATACGGCAACAGATCTATGACAACGGAACTGAGCAGGAAAAAGAACTCTTCGCAGTCGATGCCAAGGCTCCGAAAAAGAAGCCAAAAGTGCTTCCTCCTGTGCAAGGGCCTGGTCGTGCGTGGACGCTTGAAGAGGTGGTGAAAGTCGCCAACGAAGGTTTGGAAGGTCGCGACAAGGCGAAGGGTCAAGCGATGTTTGAAGCTTCGCTTTGCTCGGCATGCCATAAGTTCGGAACTCTGGGCGGTGCTCAAGGACCGGATCTTACGAACCTCGCGGGACGCTTCACCGTGGAGGATCTTGCGCGCTCAATCATCGACCCAAGTAATGTGATTTCCGACCAATACGAATTCACCGAGATTGTGACCCATGAGGGCAAGACAATCGTCGGGCGTGTTCTCAATGAGCAGGACGAGATTCTCTCGATCGGGATCAATCCATTTGATTTCGATCAGCAGATAGAAATCAGCCGAGCCGATATCAAGTCGATCGCAGCGTCGAAAGTTTCGCCGATGCCGCCGGCGATGATCAACCGCCTCAATCCGGATGAGCTCAGAGATCTCTTCGCCTACCTTCTGGGTAAGTAATTCAGGAGTCCCGCAGCAGGTAGCGGGATGACCAGATGTAGTTCCAGCCCGAGATCACCGTCAGTGCGACGGCGATTCCGAGGCTGATCGGCATCAGCCATGCGCCCTCGCCCCATGGGATGGTGAGGGTGTGGAAAGCGGTCAGCGACTGCGGGATACGCTCCATCGTCTCCAATGTCAGCCAGATCATGCCGGAGATGAGATAGGTGAGCTGGAAGGTTGTTTTCCATTTTCCGAGACTGTCGGCGGCAAGCACCTGCCCGGCCTCGATGGCGATCTGGCGAAGGCCCGTGACTAGGAATTCCCGGCCGATGATCAGTGCGGTGATCCACACTGGGCAGAGCTCCTGTGCGGTGAGAAAAACGAAGGCGGAGCACACGAGAATCTTGTCGGCGAGCGGATCTAGCAGTTTTCCGAGTGGGGTGACGAGATTCATTTTCCGAGCCAGCCAGCCGTCCAAGAAATCGCTGGCGGCTGCGACGACAAACAGCACCAATGCGGTGATGTGCCCCCAAGTGCTCTCCCATGAGACAAAAATGATAAATCCAGCAGTCAGGAACAGGCGGGAGACGGTGATCGCATTCGGAAGGTTCACACAGGGAATCTGTGAAATCGACGGAGAAAAGGCAACAAGGGGTTGCACTGAACCGTTCGTTTCTCTACATCCGCGTGCCGGGCAAACTCCGGTTAATTATCATGAGTAACAGCGACTTTGGACTAATCGGACTGGCCGTCATGGGTCAGAACCTCGTATTGAATGTTGAATCCCGGGGCTTTCAGGTCTCCGTTTACAACCGCACCACCAGCGCGATGACGGATTTCGTCGCCAAGCACCCCGACAAGAAACTCGTCGGTGAGGAAACGCTGGAGGGCTTTGTGAGCTCGCTGGCTTCCCCGCGCAAGGTCATGATCATGGTCAAGGCTGGCGGACCGGTGGACGCGGTGATTGAGTCCCTCCTTCCGCTCCTCGACAAGGGCGACATCATCATCGACGGCGGCAACTCGCTCTACACCGATACCGAGCGCCGCGACAAGTGGCTCGGTGATCTCGGCTTCCGTTTCATCGGAGCCGGTGTATCCGGTGGCGAAGAAGGTGCACGCAAGGGGCCTTCCATCATGCCCGGCGGCCCAGTCTCCACATGGGATGTCATGAAGCCGATTTTCGAAAGTATTTCCGCGAAAGTGGAAGGCGAGCCTTGCGTGACACACATCGGCACCGGCGGCGCGGGCCACTATGTGAAGATGATCCATAACGGCATCGAATACGGCGACATGCAGCTCATCTGCGAAGCCTACAGCATCTTTAAGAAAGCTGGATTCACTCCCGCCGAGCTCGCGAAAGTCTTCACCGACTGGAACGAAGGCGACCTCGAAAGCTACCTCATCCAGATCACCGCGAAGATTTTCGAACAGAACGATCCGGAAACTGGCGACGCGCTGGTCAACAAGATCCTCGATACCGCTGGCCAGAAGGGCACCGGCCGCTGGACTCTGATCAACGCGGTGGAAAACGCGGTGGTGATCTCCACTATCAACGCGGCGGTCGAAGCCCGTATCCTTTCCTCGATGAAGGAAAAGCGTGTGGATGCCAGCAAGATCCTTACCGGTCCCGATGTGGAGATTTCCATCGAGAAAGCCGAGTTGGTGAAAAAGGTACACGACGCACTCTTCGCCTCCAAGATCATCTCCTATGCACAGGGACTCGATCTCATTGCCTCCATGGGCGAGGAGAAAAACTGGGGTCTCGATCTCGGTAAGATCGCTGCGATCTGGCGCGGCGGTTGCATCATCCGTGCTCGCTTCCTCAACGACATCACCGATGCCTACCGCACCGATGCTAAGCTCAGCAACCTGATGCTCGCTCCGTTCTTCACCAAGCTCCTCACGGAGTTCCAACAGAACTGGCGTGAAGTCGTCTCCATCGCTTCGCTCGCAGGTATCCCGATTCCTGCCTTCAGCGCATCGCTCGGCTACTACGACAGCTACCGCAGTGCGGTGCTCCCTGCGAACCTGCTGCAGGCACAGCGCGACTTCTTCGGTGCTCACACGTATGAGCGCACCGACAAGCCACGCGGCGAAATGTTCCACACCGACTGGCCCGAGGTCATCGGATAAGGATCACTGATTCAATCAAGGCGGCCGGGAGTGATCCCGGCCGTTTTTTTGTTAGGAACGGCGTGTCTCCGATCGCCAGATAAGGACTTCGGAAATGGCTTGGGTTGTGCAGGCGCTCGGAGAGACGCCTCTCCGGAGTGTGGCGCGGCCAGCCTGGAATGCTTCCCTAATGGGATTCCTCGGGGGCGGGAGGGATGAGTCCCTGTTCGAGAAGGAAGTGGTCGGCGGCGCCGATTGTCATCTCGAAGTTCGTGTGGCTGACGTTGAAGTTGAAGAAGCTGTGCTCCGCGCCGTTAAATTCGAGGAGCTTGCAGCGATTGCCACGCCATTTCATGCGGCGGCGGAAGGTGGCGACTTCCTCGAAGGGAGTGACCCGGTCGGACTTTCCGTGCATTAGCAGTATGGGCGGGAGCTTGCGGCGTACGAGGCGGTTGGGGCTGAGAGCCTTGGCTACTTTTTTGTCAGGGAAGCGCTCGGACAACTGGCCTTTCGGGGTGGTGTTGACCACGGCGCTGAACAGTATGGCGGCTTTCGGAATCTGAGGTATGGCGGTATCCTTGCCATGCTTTTGCATCGCAAGTTGTAGCGCGAGGAAGGCGCCTCCTGCGGCACCGGCGACGGCGATTTTTTCTGCATCGATGCCGAGCAGATCCGCGTTTTCATGGAGCCAGAGAAGGGCGGCCTTGGCATCCTCGACGGCTTCTACGGGGCCGGTTCCGTTTTTTGAGCTGACTCGGTATTCGAAAGAGACGGCGACCGCGCCACGGCTTGCGAAGTGGTGACAGTGCGGAACGAACTGGCTGACCATGGGGGTGTCCCAGAAGCCCCCGTGGAAGAATGCAACCACTGATCGGCCGGTCTCTCCGGTGGTCTCCGGGAAGAAAACATGGGCGAGAAGTTCAGCGCCGTGCCGGCTCGCATAGACATAACTGGAGGCGGATTTCAGCAGTTCCTTGTCCCTCGATTCGCCGATGGGTGCGACCTTTTGCAGAATTTGGCTCATAATGGAAATGCGGCGTATGGGACGTATCCGCAATACGCTGGGATTTGTTTGTTGTGATTCGGGGGCGCTTGTCCAATCGTTTCGTTCATGAAACGGCATATTTTATTGATGATCCTCGCCATGCCCGCAATTTGTGGCGCCCAGGAGAGCCTGCGGCCGGGGCTGGAGAAGACCTATGCGGTGTGGAGAAATGCGCTGATCCAGAAAGATGCTCGAACCTGGCAGATGGTGACCGCAAGGCACCGACGTGTGGAGGTAAGGAACCGGATTGTCTCCGAGAAACGAGCATTTCCTGCCGCGGTGTTCGATCTTCCGGCTCCGCCGCCGGGTCTCGATGGACTGACTTTCCTGGAAGCCAAGCAGAACGGCGCGACGGCGAAGGCTGCGTATTTTGGTAAGGTCGACTTCGGGGTTGGGGGCGAGCCGACGAACAACCTGTTAGTGCTTTCCTTTGTCAAGGGCGGACGCGGCTGGCTCTATGACAAGGCGGACTTCGTGAACCTCACCGCACTGCCGGATGTGCGGAAGGAACTTGCGGCGGGCGACCTGAGCTATCTGCGCGGTGTGCCCGAGGCGCAGCCATCGGGAATTGTGCCGCCAGCACCGATTGTGGCGAATCCGGCGACCACGATTGCAAAGGTGTATGTGTTCTGCCCGGGACGCGAGGTAGAGGTGCAGGTGAATAAGATCAGTCGCCACCGTTTTGCGAATGCAAAGGAGGCGGAGGTGATCACCGGAGGCGCCCGCCTAGGCTCGAACGAGGTGCAGTATTCGATAAAGAAACTGGAAGGGGGCACCGGGATGGAGGCATTGACGATACGTGTTTATCTGATGTCCGAGGTGGAGGGTAAGAAGCCGTTGAAGGTGTTCGAATACCAGATCAAGGAGAAGGAGCCCTTCAAGCCGTATGATACCGGGACATTCAATCTCGATGCGGCCACGGCAGCGAAGCTATCCGGGAAGTGAAACGGCTGCTGGCAATGCGGCGGACTCGAAGCGCTGGTTCCTTTCCGGGGCTGGATCCGCTCGGGGACATGGCTGCGCTGCCCGAGATGTTCAGGAAGTCAGTGCCGGATTGACCCGGGCGGCTGGCTCGCTAGCGTCCCCACATGTCAGCGGAAGGAAATAGAAAGCCATATCTCGATGCATGGCTGAAGCGCACGGCGCGGGAGCTTTCCGTCAGCGGGAGACTGTCCGAGCTTGTGCTGATCCTGTCGGGAAAAAAGGGAGGCAATCCGGATGAATGGCGCGATCGGCTGCAGCAGATCCTGAAGCGGGAGGAAGAACCAGATTTCGAGTTGCTCACGGAGATCGACTCGATACTCGCCAAACCGGCAAAGGGCGGATCGACAGATCGGGTGGAGCCGGATTTGTTCGGATGATGCGGATTTTTGAAAGAAATTCCACCATGATGTGGTATTTTAATTGCTAATGATCAATATAGCTAAGTATTACGGCCTTCGCCCGGGGCATGGCTCGCGGATCGTTAAAAATTCACACTTGCCTGCCCCATGCACCGGTTGCCATCAGAATACACATTGAGGAGGTTCAGGATCGCATCCGTGCTGGTGCTGGTCATGTTCCTGATGATTCCTACGTTTTTTGGGTTCTTTCTCAGCGGAATTATTCTCGGGGGAAATCGATGGTTTCTCTACGCATGGGTGGCCTTGGCGGTTGCGCTGTTTTGTATGGTGACGAATTTTCTCCTGAGCGGACGGCTGAGATGCCCGCTGTGCATGGTGCCTCCGCTAGCGAGCCGCCGGTGCTCGAAACACCGCAGTGCGACGAAATTATTTTGGAGCCACAAGTTGAAGGTCGCGCACTCAATCATTTTCAGGAATAGCTTTCGCTGTCCGTATTGCGGGGAACCGACGGTGATGGAGGCTAGGCGTAAGAGAGCCCGCTGAGGGATGGGTTAAGCCGGGATCAATTTCCGCAAGTCCGGGATTGCCGGTTGCACTGGGCGCGGGTGATGGCAAGCTACGCGCAGTTTTATATGACAACGGAAGAACTACAGGAACGGATTTCGGAAAGCAGTGCATGGATCGGCGAAGTGAAGGCCGAGATGGCGAAGGTGCTGGTGGGGCAAAATGACTTGGTAGACAGGCTGCTTGTTGGCTTGCTCTGCAACGGCCATATCCTGCTGGAGGGAGTGCCCGGGCTGGCCAAGACCCTGGCGGTGAAAGCCCTCTCTGGATCGCTTTCGGCGTCGTTCGCGCGGTTCCAGTTCACCCCGGACCTACTGCCTGCGGATCTTGTCGGAACGATGATCTACCATCCGCAGGACGCTAGGTTCGAGCCGAAGCTGGGTCCCATTTTCAATAACCTGATCCTCGCTGACGAGATCAACCGGGCACCGGCGAAGGTGCAGTCCGCGTTGCTGGAGGCGATGCAGGAGCGGCAAGTGACGCTGGGTGATAGATCCTACCCGCTGCCCAAGCCTTTCCTTGTGCTGGCGACCCAGAACCCGATCGATCAGGAGGGAACCTATCAGCTTCCCGAAGCACAGCTTGACCGTTTCCTGCTGAAAGTGAACGTCGGCTACCCCACGAAGGATGAGGAGCTTGAGATCCTGAATCGGATGGCGACCTCCGCGCCGATTTATGAAACGCAGAACAAGGCGACTCCGGAACAGGTCGGTGCGTCCCGCGAGCTGGTGAACGAGGTCTACATCGATGAGTCGATACGGAAATACATCGTTGAACTGATCTACTGCACCCGTTTTCCGGTGAAAGTGGATGCACCACTGAAAAACTGGGTTCGCTCTGGGGCTTCGCCGCGCGGAACGATCAACCTCGCCCTCGCCGCGCGTGCCAGGGCGTTCATGCAGGGGCGGTCTTTCGTGACCCCGCAGGACGTCAAGGATATGGCTCTGGATGTCTTGCGCCACCGCATTCTCCTCACCTACGAGGCCGAGGCGGAGGGGATTACCACGGACACCATCGTTCAGAGGGTGCTGGCTAAGGTCGTTGTGCCGTAGTTGGAAATCTAAATTTTAAATTCGAAACCCCAATGAAGACTTTGGAAGAGGGGCTGGATTAAGAGTATCAGATGAGGGAAGAGGAACAGATCGAGGAGATGATGGCTCGGGTGCGGAAGCTCGAGTTGAAGGCGCGACGACTTGTTCGCGAGTCGTTTTCCGGTGAGTATCTCTCGTCGTTCCGGGGTCAGGGTCTGGATTTTGATGATTTTCGAGAATATCAGCACGGTGACGAAGTGCGTTTTATTGACTGGAACGTGACAGCGAGGATGAATCAGCCATACGTCAGGAAATTCCGCGAAGAGCGGGAACTTTCCGTGATCATGGCGGTGGACGTTTCCGGGTCGGCGGATTTCGGGAGCAAGCACTTGAGCAAGCGGGAGCTATCGGCGGAGATTGCGGCGGTGCTGGGATTCAGCGCGTTGCAGAACGGCGACAAGGTCGGCCTGCTAGTGTTTGCGGGCGAGCCGGTGATGTTCATCCCTCCGGAGAAGGGCAGTCGGCATCTGTTGCGTATGATCCGTGAGATACTGATGGCGAAGCCGGAAAAGCAGGGAACGTCGATCAGCGAGGCTTGCGATTTCCTAATCAAATCGCTCAAGCGCAAGGCGTTGGTTTTCATGATCTCCGATTTCCATGCTGACTCGCTGGATAAACCGCTGGGCAAGCTTTCCCGCAAGCATGAGATGGTGGCGTTGCGGGTGAACGATCCGTTGGAGGAGGAGTTGCCCAAGGCGGGGAAGGTGGTGATGGTCGATCCGGAGACGGGGTTTGAAACCCTCGTCAACACGAACAACGCCAATCTCCGAATGGGCTATAAAAAGCTCATGAAGAGACAAGCGGAGGGCGCGGCTGCGGTATTCAAGAAGCACGGAATCGATGCGGCGACGCTCTCAACGGATCGTGACACGCTGCCGGCGCTGCACGTGCTATTGAAACGGCGAGGCAGGCGACGAAAATAGGAGTTATGGAGGAAAATGAAAACAGCTTCGAACTTGTCGAATCTCGGGATGCCATTGATCTGGTGCCGGTCTGGGAGCCGCAGGTATGGTGGTATTTCGCGGCGGCGGGTGTGGTGTTGGGAGTTGTTCTGCTTGTGATGTTTCTAAGGCGCAAGAAGACCGTCTCCGACCCGGGCAAGGAGAGGCGTGAGGCCTACCTTGAGGCGAAGGGTGATTTCGAGAAGGGAGCGGGAAGCTCTGCGCGGGAAGCAGCGGTTCGCGTCTCAGTGATTCTCAGGCGCTACCTTTCGAAAAGCATGCGAGAGCCCGCGCTTTTCGAGACACATGAGGAGTTTGTCTCCCGCCACGACGCGCTGAAGGGGCTGCCGGAGGATGTCCGGCAATCGCTTGGGGTATTCTTTGCGAAGCTTGCGGAGCTGAAATATGCTCCCGATGTGGCGGAGGAGGCGGCTTCCGAATTTTATTCGGGCGGGCTGGAACTGCTGGAAAGGATCCACACCCAATGATCGAGGACTTCATTGAGCATTTTAGATTCGCGCAGCCGGGCTGGCTGCTGCTTTTCGTGCCGTGCCTGCTGTTGCTGCTACTCAGGCGGGGTAGGGGTGCGACGGGTGCCGTGGTTTTTCCTAATCTCGGCGTTCTCCTGAGTTTGGGGAAAAAGGTCAGTCGTCTCGCGTGGAACGTGGGGGTTCCGCTGGTCTTTACCTCGCTGGTTTTCGCAATCCTCGGCATGGCGAGGCCGGTGTGGCGCAAAGAATACCAGAGCCGGATTGCGAGCGGTATCGACATCGTGCTCGCCTTTGATGTCTCGCTCTCGATGGACATCAACGACTTCCGGATGGACGGCCGTCCGATGCGCCGTATCGATGCGGCCAAGCGGGTGGTCGATGCGTTCATCTCGCGTCGTCCCGATGACCGCATCGGACTGGTGGCGTTCGCGGGAAGGCCTGTTTCGGTGAGCCCGATCACATTGGATCATGACTGGCTGCGGCTCGGGCTCGATGGGCTGAGGCTGAACCGCCAAGGCATTGGCACCGTCGAGGAACAGGGCACGGCGATCGGCTCCGCCCTTGCGACCGCCGCCACACGGCTCGACAACCGGGAGGCGAAGAGCAAAATTATCGTGCTGATTACGGACGGTGCCAGCAACTCCGGGAAGATTTCTCCGCTTGAGGCGGCGAAGCACATCAAGACACTCGGGATAAAGACTTATACCGTGGCGATCGGCACGAAGAAGGGACGGGTTTCCCGCGGTATTCAGACATTCCCCCGGCAGGAATTCGACCTTCCGACATTGCAGAAGATCGCGAGCGAGACGCGTGGTGAGCATTTCTGGGCGCAGAGCCTCGAGGATCTGGAGAATAATTTTCAGACCATCGACAAGCTTGAGAAAACCGAGTCCCGGAGCCTGACGGTGACTGACGACAGGGAACTCTACGGGTGGTTTGTCGGATTTTCCCTGCTGGCGGCGATGGGTTTATCGGTTTATATCTCCCTGAACAGGACGGTCTCCTAGTATGAATTTCGAATATCCAGCATGGCTTTGGCTGTGGGTCGCAGTGCCGATCCTCGCGGTCGGTGCTGTCCTGACGGGGCGTTTTATGAAAAGGCCGTGGGAGGAGTTTGCGGCTGAGCGGCTGCGGGGAAGGCTGGTAAAGCGCGATCATCCGCTGCCACGCTGGCTGGCTCTTGGGATGATACTCGCGGCCATGGCGGCGCTGATCTTCAGCTTGGCAAGACCGCAGGGCGATGCCGGCACCAAGACGGAAAAGACAAGCGGCCGCAATGTCATGATTGCCCTCGATCTTTCGCGCAGCATGAGAGTGCAGGACGTGAAACCGGATCGCCTGGCGCAGGCGAAGATCGTCATCTACGAGCTGCTTGAATCGCTGAAAGACGACCGTGTGGGATTGATCGGCTTTGCTGGATCTCCGTTTCTTTCCGCGCCCCTGACCATCGACCACGTTGCGGTGAAGGAAACGGTGGAGCAGATCGACGAGAAGTGGGTTTCCAAGGGGGGGTCTGATATTGCGGCTGCGATCAAGCTGGCGACGGCGACGCTTAGGGAAACAGGGCAAAAGAACAACGCGCTCATTGTGATTAGCGATGGCGAGGAGAACGAAGGCGACCTCGACGCGATCATCGCCGACGCCGAGAGCTCCGGAGTGACGATCTTTGCCGTAGGGGTCGGGACCGAAGACGGCGGTTTTGTGCCCCATCCGGATTTCCCCGATGGTTTGGTGGACAAGGCAGGAAACCGGATATTGAGTCGGTTGCAGCCGGAGGTGATGCGCAAGTTGGCGAACGGGACGGGAGGCCGGTATGTGATCGCCGGGCGTGGTGCGGACATCCCTTCGATGGTGGAGGTTGCGATCGAGGGCATCGATGCGTTCGAAATGGAAGGTGGGCGGACAAGGATCGTGATCGAATTTTTCCAATGGGCGTTGTTTCCGGCTATCGTTTTTCTGATGGGTGCCATTGTCTCTGGTACGCGCTGGAGAGGGATGTCCGGTGCGGCTGCAATGCTGTTTTTCCTGATGGTGCCGCAACAGACATGGGCGGATACGGTTTCGGAAGCCCGCAAGGCGTTCACTGAAAAGCGTTATGATGAGGCACGGGATGCCTACCGTTTCCTTGCCGATGGCAAGCAACCCGGCGGGCGGCGGGCGAAATACCGGCTTGGGGAGGCTTTGTCTGCGTATCAGGCGCAGGACTACCGTGGCGCACGGATGGCATACAGCGAGGCGCTTCTTGCCGACGAGTCGGAGGTTGTTGCAGCGGCACACGAGGGGATGGGTAACACACTTTTCCAACTCGGCTGGATGGGTCTTTCCGGCAGTCGCTATCCGGAGGGTGATGATATCCCTGATATGGAAAAGTTCGATGAGCTGGTGCAAGAGCAGCTGAAACGGATGGCTGAGGCGGAGCCGCCCGAATCCGGGGAGACCAACGAGTTCATCCGTCTCGATTCGATCATCCTTAACTGGACGGATACGGTGAGGCATTACCGCTCGGCCTTGGCCAAAGACCCGGCGGACGCCGCGCCGCGGCGCAACGAGAAACTCACGATAAATTACCTCAAGAGGCTCCAGGAACTTCTCGAAGAGGAGAAGCAGCAGACGGAAGAGGAGATGCCGCAGCCGGGCGAAGGAGAGCCGCAGGAAGGTGAGGGCGAAGGTGAGCCGCAGGAAGGTGAGGGTGGCGGTGAGCCGCAGGAGAATGGTGACGCCGGCAGCGGCGACGAGGAAAACGAGGAGGGCAAGGGCGGCGACGAGGAGGAGGAAGGCGACAAAGGCAAGGAACCCGATACTACCGAAGAGGAAGGCGAGGGAGATCCGAACGAATCGCCCGAAGAGCGAGCCCGGCGCATCCTTTCGGAAAATGCAGATTTGGAGAAAGGCCCGCTATCACCCGGGCGGCGGGAGTTCAGGAATCCCGAAAAAGATTGGTAATATATGAATGCACTCACACTCAGAATCATCTTCCTCACGCTGCTCGGCGTTGCCATCGGTTACGGTGGTGTCAGGAGCAAGATTTCCTCCGGCTACGTTGCGAGAGGGGAGCAATGCCTTTTCGAGATCCGCGTGGATGGCCAGGAACCGGACGAGATGCCACGCGTTCGGAAGGTGAAGGATGTGGTGATCGAGCCGATTGGGTTCGGCCGTCCGCAGAAGTTCCCCGGACGCAGGATTGAATCCAGCTTCCAGTTCCTTGTTTCCAGCTATGCGGTGGGGATTCACGAGATTCCGGCCGTCGAGGTGATGGTGAACGGGGTCAAACTGATGACTGAACCGATCCGTTTGGAAGTGTTCGACCCGAGCGACCTGAGATGGGGTGAAGCGCCTTCCCAGCCGGAGGAACTCGGGGAGGTGGTGAAATACGCCAGCGTCATCCGCATCCCTCAGAAGAAGATCTACGCGAACCAGACGGTTGCTGCAGAAATCAAGATTTACGTCCCCGAGGAACTTGCGAGAAACGTCCGCGATTGGGGTGTGCCGGAATTCGATAGGAAAGGGCTCGCTGTGTGGAGGTTTAAGGCAAGTGATCCTCCGGGCAGGGTGAACCTGCTGGGTAAACCGTATGTTTCCCTTTCCTACCAGACGACGATGACTGCAATCGCCGCCGGACAGGTGGAGATCGGGCCGGCGACGGTGCGCGTGATCTATGTGAAGACCATATTCGACGGCTTTGCCCGACGTGTGAATGTCCAGGCGACTGTGGATGTGCCGAAGCTCGGCTTCGAGATCGCCGCACTTCCGGAGGGTGCGCCGGAAGGTTTCGACAACGCGGTGGGCAAGTTCACCATAGGGACGTCGATCAAGGAAACCGATGTTACCGAGGGCGAGCCGCTATCCGTTGATGTGATCGTCAGCGGCAGCGGGAATCTTGATAACCTGCGTTCACCTGCGATGGTCGATTCGGGCGGTTGGAAGGTATATGACGCGACACCGAACCAGCGCGGCGAGGAACGTCGAGAGCTCAGCGGTTCGGTTGTTTTTAGCCAGTTCATTCGTCCGCTTGAGATGAAGACGGGGATACCGCCTTTCCGCTTGGTCTATTTCGATCCGGAAGCGGGAAAATATGAAACCGTGACGACAGATGTCATCGCGCTGAACATGAAACCTGCTGCTGCCGGGATGAACTTCGAATCCTCCGGGCCGCCGCAGGCGCTGCCGCTGCCGGTCGAGCGGATGACCGATATCCTCGGTGCGATCAAAGCCGGAGATCTGCTCTCCGCTCCGGGTAGGGTGTTTCCTTGGTGGCTGCCGCATGCACTTGCCGCCGCGCTCGCGCTCGCGCTGATCGGCAAGGCGCTCTGGGGGCGTTATGGATACCTTTTCGAGAAGGACGAGGTAAAGTCTTCCAAGCGCAGGGAATTTGAGAAATTGGCGAAGGTTCCCTCCGACGACGGCCTCGGTTTCCTCAAAGCTGCCGGAGGTTTTGCCGAGCGCTGGCTGGCACCGGATGAGAATGATGAGATCCGTGGTATCATCGAGGAAAGGGACCGTCTCTGTTTCCGGAAGACGAGGGATGTTCCGGGTGTTCCTAAGGGGCGCCGGCGCGAAATTCTCCGCAGTCTGCGGCGTGCATCCTTCGGAGTGCTGCTCTTTGCATTTTCCTGCTTTGCTGTGGAATCCGCCAATGCAGAGGATATTTCTGGCCAGGCAATGGAGGCCTATGAATCGGCGAAATTCGAAGACGCGGCTAAGCTTTGGTTGGAGGCCGGACCGTATGAGCACCTCACAGCTGACACACTCTACAACATCGGCAATGCATCCTACCGAATGGGCGCTCCTGGGCATTCAGCCCTTTACTACCGCAGGGCCTTGGCCCGCGATAAGGGGCACGAGGAGGCGCGGCAGAACCTCCGTTTCCTTGAGAGGAAATACGGTGCGATCACGATCAACCGACCTGAATACCAGTATGCGATTGCGAAGATCCCTCTCGCCGCCTGGCGCGGTGGACTGTGGTGCGGTGCATGGCTGCTTGCGCTGGGTTTGCTGGTGTTTCCCGCGACCCGCGCCGGATCACGGCTGAGGGTGGCCGGTGTGGTCGGCTTCGTCATCGGCCCGATGCTGATGTCTCTCGGCGGACTCGGTTGGAGATATTTTCCTGACGACGCCGATTTCGCGCCGCTTGAGAGGCAGGCGGTGATTATCGGTGACAAGGTCGTCCTGCACTCGGATGCAGCGCGCACTTCGCCGGAGGTGATCGATGCCCCTCCCGGCTCCCTTGCGGAGGTTTTTCAGCGTTCCGGACGGTGGGCGTATGTGGGCTTTGCTACGAAGACCCGAGGATGGGTGCCAGTGGAATCCATAGAGATGATTGTTCCGAAGGATACCCCCGATCCCCCGAAGGTTCGGAAAACCGCAGCCGACGGAAGCAGCGCATGAACGATCGAATCGCATGGCTGGCCAGGCGCGACGGCACCGTGATCCTTGGCAAGGGGCCTTTCACGGCTGTGGCCGAGCCACCTGCCGATGGCGTGGCATTCTACAAGCGTGGCTTTGCCTCGCAGGAGGAAATGCCGTGGTGGATTCCGTCGGACTTCCAAAGGATGCCGGTAGAGGAGTTTCAACGCATGAACGCAGTGATGGACGCCCCCGTAATCCGTTGGGAGACGCCGGATGCGATGCCTTTCTCATTCGTTTTCCAGGAAATTATGGCCTGCATTCACCAAGGCCAGATTGAAAAGACCGTGCCTGTAGTCACGGAAGTAGGCGAGGCAGGGGTGGCTGTCGGGAAGGCGGTGATGTCCGCGATGGCCTCTCAATCGGCACCGCTGTATTCGTATGGATGGGCTTCGGAGGAAGGCGGTTTTGCGGGGGCGACCCCGGAACTCCTGTTTTCCCTGGATGGGCTGAGACTTGAGACCGCGGCACTCGCAGGGACAGCCCGGCGCGAGGACGAGGCGGTCTTCGGAGTGGATGAGAAGGAAATTCGCGAACACGAATACGTGGCTCAGACGCTGGTTTCGAAGCTTCTCGATCTCGGCACACTGCAACGCAAGGAGCGCAGCGTCCTCCGGCTCGGATCCATCATTCATTTCCATACAGGTATCACGGTCGACCTGGAAACACCGCAGGATCCGAAACAACTGCTCCGCTTGCTCCACCCGACGCCTGCGCTCGGGCCTCTGCCGCGCACCAGCGAGACGATGGATATGCTCAGGATATGGCGCGAGCACCTCGGTTGCCCTGAGGAGTTTGGTGCGCCGTTCGGCGTCTGGGATTGCGGGAAATTCGAGGCCGTTGTGGCGATTCGAGGGCTCTGGTGGGATGAAAAGCGAGTGTCGCTTCCCGCCGGTTGCGGGATCATTGAGGCCAGCCGCCTTGTAAATGAGTGGCGGGAACTGAGGTTGAAGCGTGCTGCGGTAAAAGCCTTCATCTCATGACCCTGTTCCGTGCCGGGAATCGCAGCTTGCGGTGAGGTGGTAAGCGGGGCTACTTTCCGGAATGAAATTTCTGCGCCTTGCCGCGATCCTCGCGCTATGCATTCTCCCGGTTTTCTCGGAAGAGTCCGGTTTCAAGGCGGTCGACGGGCCGAATGTCAGGGTTATGCGCCATGACGACGGTTCGCGAACCGTTTTCACCCGCAGCCCCGACAACCGTGTGCTGACAAAGAAGACTTATACCGGGAACGGCGCGCTTTTCCTTGTCACGATCTACCGGATGGACGCGCACGGGAATCCGATGAACTGCAAGATTTACGATGGGCAGAAGACTGAGATGTTCAAATCTCGTTATGGCTACAGGAAGACCGACGGCCAGCTGGTGGAGGAACAGATGTTCGACTCTCGGGTGAAGCGGATCGATCCTAATACCGGGGAGGAAATGCCAGTGCGGCGCTTCATCTACACTTACGACGCTCTCGGCAACCGCAGCGCCCCAATCTCGATTACCCTGATACCTGGTAAGACCGCGGAGGATGTCTTCGGCGGGCCGAGTGTGCTGGATGTGAATCCGTTCGATGCGCCTGCGGGTAGGTAATTGACGTTTCCAATGATGTCCGGAAAACAGTTGTTGCCGCTGCTGGTAGGGGTGGCGCTTGGGGTAGGTGGCTGGTTGTATGGGCACCGCGGCGGCGTGATTCCGGGAGTTTCCATGGAGGATGGGGATTTGAGGGGAAGGATCGCGATGCTGGAGAGGGAGAATGCGTCTTTGCGTTCGTTGGCGCAGGGCGGTGGGGAAGTCGCTGTGCCGCCGGAGATGGTCGCGCAGGTGGAGAAGGATTATGGGCTATCATTCCTATCAAGTCCTGTTTTTCACCGGGTTGCGGCGGAGGAGTTGGGATATCGGATCGAGGCGGCGATCGAAAGCCGGCTCGGCCCGCAGGGTGCGGATGACAGGCAGGAGGCATGGCGGCGGATGGGGTTGCTGCGGGAAGGCGATAAATTGCTCAAACAGCTGGTGGCGGTGAAATCTGTGGGAGCGATCGGATGGTTCGACCAGGTAAGTGGTGAGGCATGGGTGACGGATCGCTTTGATCCCAAGAATATTCCCGATCAGGCGGCGATGCTGCGGCTGCTTGTGCGGATCCTGCTGAACCAGAATTTCCCGCCGCCGCCCGCGTATCCCGGCGATGATGCGGCGCGGGCGAGGGAGTCATTGCATGCGGGCGCGGCGAAGGGTGCGGAGTCGCGCCTCTACGCGGCGAGCGCACGGGGGATCGGTTTCCTGCCGATGAACGATGACGGCCCTGCGGCGCGGTTGCTGCTCTCGCTGCCGCCCTTTGTGCAGGGGATTACGCAGTTCCCGGCGATGGAAGGCAAGGCGTTTGCTGATACGGCCTACGTGAAAGGGACGGAGGCTTTTGCGGAGGGGATGCGGGATGGGATTCAGAGCACCTTCGGAGTGGCGTTCCCCTCGGAGAAAGAAGACGGCGGCGAGATTGTTTTTCCGGAGATTTCCGACGAGATCTATCTGGAGGAAAGCGGTGGGTATCTGGGGCTTAGGCTGTGGATTGCGGAAGGTGGTGATGTGGGCCTTGCCGGGGAGGTCGCCCGGGAATGGTTGGCAGACCGATACGTTCTTTTCGCAGATGGTGAGATGTCCTCGGGATTGGCTTGGGATGTGGTTTTCGGGGATGGCGAAGCGGCGGATCGTTTCGAAAACTCATGCCATGATCGGCTGGGAGCGCTGGCGGAGGATGGCCGCCTGCTCGATGTCGTGAGGCTGGGGGAGAAGCGGGTCAGGTTTCTGAATGTGGCGACGGGGAAGGCATTGGAAAAATTCAAAATTCAAAATTTAAAATTCAAGGGAGAGAAGAAATGAAAGTGCATACGGCTGAGATGAAGGTGGAGACGCGGGGTAAGGGGACGTATGAGATTACGGATGAGATTACGCGGATCGTTAGGAACACCGGGGTCACGGACGGACAGGTTACGGTTTTCCTGTGTCACACCAGTGCGAGTCTTGTGCTGATGGAAAATGCGGATCCGAGCGCGCGGCGTGACCTTGAGCGTTGGTTTGACCGTTTGGTGAGGGAGGACGATCCTGATTTTATCCACACCCACGAGGGGCCAGACGATATGCCCAGCCACATCCGGATGGCGCTGACGCGATCCAGTGAGGTGATCCCCATCCATGGCGGGCGGATGACGCTGGGGACGTGGCAGGGAATTTTTGTGTTTGAACACCGGAGGGATCCGCATGGACGGCGAATCGCGGTGACGGTGATGGGTGCCTGAAACCCGAAATTCTAAACTTTAAACCCTAACGAAGAGGGGATATCCAAGGATATGTCGCACGAGTTGATTATGATGGCGCTGGAGGAGGATATCGGTGAGGGCGATGTCACGTCCGAGTATTTCGTGTCGGAAGATCGTGTTGCACGGGCTTTCGTGACGGTGCGCAAGGACGGGGTTGTCTCGGGCATCGGGCTGGCGGCGGAGGTTTTTCATGAGGTCGATCCGAATCTGGAGATTCAGGTAATGGTGGAGGACGGTAGCAAGGTTGGCGCCGGGGCGATGTTGATGCGGGTGGAGGGCAAGGCGCGTTCCATCCTGACGGCGGAACGCACCGCGCTTAATTTTCTCCAGAGGCTCTCGGGCGTTGCGACGCTGACTTCCCGGTATGTGGATCTCGTGAAACACACTCGTGCGAAGATTCTGGATACCCGCAAGACGACTCCCGGATACCGGGCGTTGGAGAAGAAGGCGGTGGCCGATGGAGGCGGCACCAACCACCGCATGGGGCTCTTTGATCGCGCGATGGTGAAGGATAACCACCTTGCCGCCGAGGGAGGGCTGGAAGCCCTGCAACAGGCAATCCATTTGGTAAAAATGGAGAAGCCTCATGTTGAGGTCGAGCTTGAGGCGGATCGGCTGGATCAGGTTGCAGATTTCCTGAGGCTCGATGGAGTAGATTACATCCTGCTCGATAACATGTCCCTTGAGGAGTTGCGAGATGCGGGGGAGATGCGCGGAGAGAACCACCGCGTGCGCCTTGAGGCTAGCGGTGGCGTGAACCTAGAAACGGTGGTAGCGATTGCGGAAACTGAGGTTAATTTTATTTCGGTGGGAGCGCTGACCCATTCCGCCCCAGCGTTGGATATCGGATTGGATTTTGTTGATCTAGAATGAGCGACTTCGATCACATCGCCGCGCAACTGCCGGATCCGTTCCGGCTGCTTTGGCGGGAGAAGGTTTCCTCGACGAACGACGAGTTGCGGGCGCTTGCCGAGAAGGGGATGGCGGAGGGCTTGGTGCTTGTTGCGGAGGAACAGGTGGCGGGGCGGGGCAGGAGGGGGGCGGAGTGGTTTTCGCCCAAAGGCGAGTCGCTGGCGTTTTCCGTCCTGCTGCGGCCGACCGAGCCGAAGGGATTTTGGTCGCGCTTGTCTCTTGTTGCGGGGCTGGCGGTGGCGGAGGCCTTGGAAAAATACGTGCCGCTGGCGGAGATCAAATGGCCGAACGATGTGCTGATCGGCGGCAAGAAAATCGCTGGTATACTCGTTGAGGCAGGGAAGGATTATGTCATCGTCGGGATTGGGATTAATGTGAACACAGAGGATTTTCCGCCGGGTCTTGCGGCGACCTCGCTGGCAATTGAGCGTGGCGGGGAGGTTGCGCGGGAGGAGGTGCTGCTGGAGGTTGTGAAGCGGCTTGGGCGGTACGCGCCGGAGATAGGTTCCGGATTTTTAGATCTGCTCACAGGCATTCGGGAGCGCTGTCATCTAACAGGGCGTCACGTCGCCCTCACCTGCGCGGACAGGCGTCGGGAGGGTCTTGTTAGGGGGATCGGTTCTGCCGGGGAACTGCTGTTGGATAGCGATGGGAAAACGGAAGCAATCGTTCAGGCGGATGAGGTTCGATTAATCACAAACACAGGATGCTGATATGATTGGAAAAATTTCGATGTTAGCCATTGCTTTGATTCTTGGGCTCCAGCCCTTGGAGGCGATCGATATTGAGGCCGTTTCGCCGGATCTGGTCACACCAAAAGCAACAGCTGGTGACCCCGCCCCTGGGAAACGTGTCATCCAGGTGGGTGAGGGCTACGAGGGAACTCAGGTGCACCATCTGATCTATTTTCCGAAAGACTGGGTGAAGGGGAGAAAGTATCCGGTGATCGTTGAGTATGCGGGAAACCGTTGGAAGAACGGCCCGGGAACCATTGAAGCCTGCAATCTTGGCTACGGGATTTCCGGGGGGAAGGGCGTCATCTGGATCTGCATGCCCTTCGTGGACAAGAAAAACGGACGGAATGCCACGACGTGGTG
>Ga0206131_10000579_pt1 | contig 50674 bp, 38 predicted proteins | sample Helgoland_Spring_FD_148636 | JGI IMG/M metagenome (GOLD analysis project Ga0206131, IMG submission 148636) | Pelagic subsurface seawater microbial communities from Kabeltonne, Helgoland, North Sea - Helgoland_Spring_Bloom_20160517_1 | ecosystem: Environmental > Aquatic > Marine > Epipelagic ... | reverse complement strand
AGTGACAAATGGAAATTCTACAATGTAATCAAATGCATATTCATGTTGTGATAAGACGCCATTAATGTTTGGCACTACTAACGTAAAGCTTGCATGTGGATCATATGTCTTAATACTATTTGCCAGTGTTGCTGCGGCAACTTGTTGTTGCTTGGTAGTGGCAATGGTAATAAAACCATTCTTGGGTTTATCCATTTACATTCTCACCGTGTTTAACAATAATTCTATCTAATGCACGTTTGTTCATACAATGCACATCACTGTTTTCATGTCTTACCATAATATTTTTCCAGGGCTCATGTGGATCATGTGACAACACAATCCAAGTTTCGTCGTCTAAACTATCTACAATATCATCTTTGCCAGATAAATTTTGTATGGGAGTTGCAAAGCTGTTAATTGATTGTCCAGTACGCATGCCATTCATAATATGTACTGCAATGCTTACACAATAATCTGTACGGAACATTGATCCAGGAAAGTTATATAAAAATTTATAGTACTGGTAATTTTCTTTTACGTATTGCCAAGTGTCAAAAAATAATTTACTTGTGTCGCTTTTGTCAAAATACACAACAGTACTCCACCACATACGTACACCATTTGAAAATAATCTTCTTTCTTTAAGATTCATTTCGATATTTCGCATTGTAATGGCTCTGTCAAACATCGCCACCCCTTGGTAGCTACTAAACGCATGATCCAAAAAGTCTGTTTTTAAAATATAGTCAATGTCCAGCAACAATGTTTTGTCATAAGGACTATACTCAAATACCTTATGCTTGTTACTATTACTAAACTGTGCCTTGAATTCTGTCCAAGGACTATCATAATGATTGCGAGTATTGGATTCTAATTCGTCGTCAGTTATAACTACATCTGCGATATACTTTTTGATCTCATTACTGCCGTGACTTTCAATAAGCCAGTCCCAACTTCCTTGATCAGTAATCAAGCACACTGGTCGTTTTAAATATTTTTTAACTTTCTTAGCAGCAAACAATGCCAACTTGACATAGTCAATATGTTCGTTATTATATGCAAAAAAGCAAACGCCTTCAGTCATCTACCAGTCCATTAGTTTCTTAAGGTTACGAACCTTCTTGAGTTTCTCAAACTCAGCTTCGTATTCATTCATTGCATCGTTATATGATGACAATAATGTTTCTTGAAATTCTATCAAGTTAGCAATACGAATTGGATTTTCTTTTGTATCAACAATAATGCTACTGGTTACACCATTAGCAATTAGTGAATTCACAAATGATATTGTATAGGTGTCAGCATAAAATACACCATTGTTATGATGTACAGTTGTTAGCTGCTTAACTCTATTTTTAATAAGTTGTTTTTGATTTGCAATAGTTGCACTGTAATTTCCAAACTCCAGTGCCTTCGTTAGTCGTTCGTCCATAGATGTCTCCGTTATGGTTACTTACTATAATATACTAGTGATTGTTTATTGTCAAGAAGATATTATTCGTCTTTGGGTTTATCGTCTTTAACATCATTGCCGCTATCGCGAGCTTGTTTTTCAGCTTTTGTTAGTTTTTGATTCCAACTATTGTTGCTTATGTTAAGCTCACTTGGCATGGGCTTTGTTTTTAATTTTTTAATAGCGCCGCCCTTTTTCAGGAACGCCGCTACTAATTTTTCTGTTTCTTTATCTTTTTTATTTGGTTGGTGGTTCATTGCCATAGTAATAACTTTCTGTTACTACTATTTATAGGCTAGTATCCGCTTGCAGTAACAAATATTGGTACACTAGTATATGTAATTTGACCTACAATTCTAGTATGAGTTGTGTCTTGTGGTGCAACATCAGATGCGATTAGTGTAACTTCTAAACTTGTTACAAGTCCTACAGTTACTTCTGCAATCTTAATACTATCCAATAGTGTAGCATCGCCTGCCGTCGTTGGTGTGCTTACATTAAAGTCGCCACCTTCAACTCTACTAAATGTATATTCATTAGTTAAGTAATGAGGTGTTACACCAGTATTATTAACCAATGTTAACATTAACTTTCCACCACTAGTGTATCTAGTTATTGGATTACTGTAAATAATTTTTTCCCAGTCTCCGTCTACATTTTGGTTAGGTGTAGTAAAACTATCCTGTAATGTTCCTGTAACCGTATCAGTTATAACGAATGGTACAAATGCATCATCAACATTGTTCTCACCAAAAGTTATTTCTCCTACAATCTGCTGTTCGTCAATTTGATCTTGTAAGCTAGCAATTTCAACTTCATTTGTATCTACTAGCGCAAAGTTTTCGTCCATCTGTGCATGTGATAATGCTGGGCCATCAAGGCCTTTTTGTGTTGTTGGCATCTTAAGCCTCCTATCTTTGTTATGGGTCAGCTATGTAACCTGGATCTACGTACCCTGGTAATGTATATGGTGTTGTATTTGTTATGCCGGCCCAGTCATAATATTCAACCAATGCTGGCCCAATACGTGGTGCAAATTGATATGACTCTGTCGTTGGTATATCTTTATAAACTGTATTTGTATTACCAGCAGCAAGTTGTTCGTCTGTTGGTGCTATATCTGGTATAATTGTTCCTACTTCTAAAATCAAATCAATGTGTGCGTTAACATTATCGTCTGGGTCTCTAAGTTCTACTTCTAATTGTATTACGATGCTACTATCAGGTAATTCTGTAACAGTAGCCCAAAGTTTAATACTGGCATTATCATACTCACCACCAAGACTATATTCGTCAACATAATCGCCGCCGCCAGATCCAGTAAGCACATCAAATACTTTTGTCTTTACGTCTTGTTCACAGTCATAAAATCCTAAAGATATAATTGGATTGAGATATCCGTCTGTTGTTTGAACAGCATTGGCACCAAATTTTATTGTGCCAATCCCTTGTAAAATATCTTGCCAAACAAATCCACGGCTACTTTCTCCTACGCTTTCTCCCAAGTTAAAGATAATTTCTCCACCACTGTTAAAGAAATATCTCGCCTCGGTATAGTCTGAAAATCTAGCAATAACTCCGGCTTGTGCTATTTGTGCAAAATCAAAGTCTACTGAATCAATAACTACAATATCAGCATCCATTTCTGCATATGCAGGATTTAGATCATTTTTTGTAGCTTCAATACTTTCAATTTTTTGTTTAACTAAATTCAACGCCTGAGCAAAAATAATCTGATACTCTGCATCACCATCAATCTTATCAGGATCTTTAAACTTAGGTAATGGATTTGATGCGCCATCTGCACTCATATGTGCTAGACCAGCATTAACTTGTGCTACTAATTGATTGACATGTTCTGCTAAAATAATATCAACAGAACCACCACCTAAATTTTGCGGCTCTACTGTATTCTGTCCCCAACCAGTTCTAATTGCATTTTTTGATGATGGGTTTAAACTTGATAGTGTATATGATGGATCATTATCAGACCAATAGGAATTATAAATTGCCTTCAGTTCATTGAACTGTTCTGCTGTAATTAAATTACTTATTCCAATCGGTGGAGTAGCCATAGTTATTTTGCTCCAACTACTACTTCAACAAGTCCTATTCCCTCAGATGTTTTGTCTTCCAAAGCTCTGCCAACAATGCGATACCAATCCATGTACTCTTGCATTTCATAATCTGTTGGAGCTCTAGCTACACCTGGTTCTTCGCTTGCCAATAATCGCTGTCCTTTAACTACTGGACCAATAACTTTAAGCGGTACACGACCTGCTAATGCTACTGCGACTGTTGTTCCTTCAGCAGCACTGTTCATTAAGTGAGCTGGGTTAGTTGAAACAATACCAAAAACGCTAGGACAAAATGCTGATGTTGTTTGCGTTACTTCAGCCTCGCCGCCAATTTTTAATACTGTGCCAGGTTCATATTGTGCATCTGCTACATACATTTCCGCTAAATCGGCATACTGAGCAGTTGTAGCAACACCGTGGAATTTAAATCCTGCTTCGCTTGATAACGTGACACCTTTGCCAATCTTAGTAAATGTTGGTTGTACTTCTGTTTCAGATGGATTAACATCAAAATCGTCGTCAGCACTTATAACCATTACAATCTCACCTGTATCGTATACAAGAGTAACACTGTGTTGTGCGCCTAATGTATCTTCAACTGTTACTGTTTTCATAGCACTGCCAGGCATTTCGTTCCATTTAACTCCATCAAAGTAATTAAACACTTCGTTTCCTTTGTTGTAGTAAATTTGACCGTTTACTGCATTAGCAATTGGTGGATGCGGATTATCCGGTGTGCTAGTGTATGCAAAGTTCTCTAATAATTTTAATTGGTTCTCAGCAATTGTTTCGCCGTAACCATACCAGTTTTTACCTACAAATGTTAGATAAGTGTCTGTGTTTAGCGTAGCATCTTGTACATCAATTGGCGGGGTGCTTGGATCGAAATGATTTACTCTATATACCATGTTAGTTACCTGCCGTTATTCTAAGTGTATAAACAACCTGTATTTGTCTATTTGCACTTTTTTCAATTGGATGGAAAATAATATGACTAACAAATTTTTGCGTAGCTACCTCTGAACCAGCAATAATGCCTAGTTCATCAAAAATAAAATCTGCTTCACTATTTGTGTTGTTGTCTATAAGACCTTGTCCTGTTGGCTCGTTATATGTAAGTGTGCTAGTAATAACAATATCAGTCTGTGTTTCACCTGGAATGTGAAAAACTTCAATTTGATTTAACACGTCACTTCCTGCTGTTACTGTCTTTGCACCTTCTGTAGGGAACGTTTGGTTATGCAATACATCGTCTGTATGGTCAACATTTGGGGTATTGTAAATTACATTACCAACACCATCAATTGTTGTGCCTCCATTACCGTATGCGATGCCTTCAATACCAGCACCACCTGTTCCAATTGCATTAGCTAATGCAACACTCATATTCTCAAAGTTAATAGCATTGTGTTTATCCAGCAATACTTCATTAGTATCACAATCAGTGATTAACACATGGCCATCCATTTCAAGAGTTGATTTATCTATTAAATTTGTCATTTGTCAAAATTCTCCGCTATTTGTATTTATGCATATCAAAACCACTTAATCAAAGCCCCACATTAACGGTGACTCTGGATATGGTAGTTCCATCCAAGGATATAAATTTGTTCCCATACGCGATGCGTTCGTAATATCTATAATCTGTGTTCCAGCATTATGCAACGATGATATTGTCTCGCCTTGCCCACGTTGTACATTTTGTAATGTGTCGCCTATAACAGCGGTGTATGATATCACTTCGCCATTAATGTAAGCAATGCCGCCACTACTTTCAAACATACTGCTATCTGCTACGCTAATTAGCATATCATTTTTAGTTATACTACTACTTATAGTAGATGTTTCTGTGCTTGTCAATTCAAAAACAGCAGCAGTTTTATCTTTGCCTGTAATATATACATGTATTGTTGAACTTGCATCTACAACATCTCCTGATGTATTTGTATTAACAACAATACTTACTGATTCATCAATTAATGCGTTAAATGACTGTCTGCGTAATGAATTTGTTTCATTACTAAAGTTATTTGCTTTTACAAAATCGCCACCATCTAAATATGATGTTGGATTAGTAACAAAGTCTCCGCCGTCAATTATATCTAAACTCTCAGGCGTATCTGTAAACGATGATACGTATACATCTAAGCCTACTAGTTCTCCATTTGGTTGTTCCATCCAATCAGTAAATGTTTCTGTTGGACTGTCTTCGAACTTCATTGTTACAATTCGTTTCTGATTTTCTTCTACAACACTAATTTTAGCAGTATCACTAACACGACTTATATCTACTTGCGATTTAATTTTTGTATGGAATGGCTTGATATCTTGAATGTAACCTTCCAGAATATCAATATTACCTCGATAATATCTACGTGGTAGTTTAGTAGTGTTATTTGTTGTTGCAATAGTAGTGTCTACATTTAGTTTGATATATGTAGTTTTATAGAACCAATCAACTTGATTATGTATGCTTGCAATATAATGAATCATTCCAAAGAACATATGATTAAAGTTAAGCAAATATTTTCCTATGAATAAATCTTCACGACATGCTTTTATGATAAATGACATAAATTGACTTGGATCAAAATCCCAAATGCCTTCCCAACTCTGCATATCCCAACTGTATAGAGAGTTAATATTCCATACTAAGTCGTTAAATTGAATAGTTGCAAAAGTTTTTTCAACCATAACCCATTCGCCATCTATTAAGTAATAAGTTTCATCACTAATACGTCCGCTTTGGTCATTTACACCTTCTCTTACTAGTACACTAGTATGTGCATTTTTGTCTACATTATTCAACTCAGCTCTTGAATCAACTGAAATACTTGGAGTCAGGTCTTGTGTTTTAATTGGGTTAACATATGATGCCCATTGCCATGTTAAATTCATATCCCAACCAGCGTCTTGGTACCATTCAGTACCACTGTTTCTATATAGTATTTCTGTTTCTTTATTATAATAACTAGTATATTGAATTGGAAACTCAGTACCGCTATAATCTGTAGGAGATACTACAGTTGGATCTGTACGCCATTGTCTACCGTCCCATATATAATTAAGAGAAGTGTCACTATTAAAAAATGTATTGCCAGGTTGAAGAATATCTGGAAACGCTGGAGTGTCTGGTATATAAGCATCAGTTGGAATAGTGTAGAATGTTTTTGTAATAATTCTGTTCCACTTGTTAGCCAAATTGTCCACTAGATTTTCGTGTATCAACAAACTGTTAATAATATTAATTGCTTCACGTCTAGCGTCTTTAACATCTTTAAACCATGCTTGGCTATGTTTTACGCCAGGATAGATATATTCAAAGCTACGATTGTCTCCGTAACGATTGTAAGGATGTAATAATGGATCTGGTAGTATATTACCAGTAACACTTTGTACACCAACTAAGTTATCGTTAAGTGCTGTATAATAGTAATCAGGAATTAAATCACTACCTTCACTAATATTAGTCCATGAACTGTGTCCTAAATCCTGTGGCATAATATTAACTTGTGCAACTGTATTTGAATCAGTTATAAAGTTTTTAATGTTATTAATGATTATCTGTGTTGGACTAACTGCTGCTGTCCAGCTGATACCATTTGCACTTGGATCAGCAATAATACGACTAACATCAAATGCAGTTAGCATTCTATTGTCTTGGCTAATAGTTGTTTTGTTTTTAACCCAGAAGTAATAAACACTATCATATCTACTAAAGTCGTTATTCCAATATGTTTCTTCTGTGTAATAATCAAGATATACGGCACTCGCTTCATCAAATACACGATACGCTTCGCCTGAAGCTGGTGTACCAAATTGATCGCTAGACGCTTCTACTTCTGCAGCCCATAAGTCTGGAGTTACTTTTGATTTCACCCATTCGTAAACATCAATACTTGATCCAGGAATTTGTTTGCCCCACATCTTACTTGCATACTGTGCATCGCCTTGTTTGTAATCGTAATAGTAAACACTTGATGTATTCCACCAACGTTTGCCTACATGTTCTTCAGCCCATGCACTTCTTTGATTTGTATCATACGATGTATCACTACTTAAATTATATACCGCAACATCTGTTGGATATCTAAAGTCAATCTCTCTTTCAGCAACTCCAGGAATAATACCTTGCACAGGGTCATATACTTCAAGTTCTCTAATTGTTTTTTGTGTTTCACCGTCATATATTTTTACATTTTCAAATTGGCTGTTGTCAATTGAAGTCTCTATATTTCTTACTAGTGTTAGTTCTCCACCATTATACATCCAAATAGCACTTCCTTGATCTGTGTTTGATGCCCACAACAAATCACCGTCAGCAAAATTATAGTTAATTGTATCAGCAACTGCATTGCGCATTGCTGTTTCACTTGCAAAACGTGCATTGCGAATAACAAATACTTCTTCAGCACGGCCGCTTTCTTCAATATATCTATCAATATAAAATGCTGCTGGATCACTAAGATCTTGTGAAGTTACTGTGTGTATTCCGTCAATAGTTGGCAATGTGGTTGAATTTATTATCATAACATAATCGCCTTCACGAACATTATGTGAAGTACTTTCACCTTCAAAAGATTTAAGAGTAATTTTTGCATCATTACCATCTGTACTTTCATCGCCTGCGTCAACTTCAGCCCAACGTGTGGTACGTTGTGTTCGTAATATGTTCCAGCTATTAGATCTAACTATTGTTGAATTGTCATGAATGTTAATATCATTTAATACCCAAGTGCTAAACAATGTACTATCAGTACTACTAATATTTGTCCAATCGCTAAGTTGGAATGTATTGCCACCACTTTGTCCAACTGACACAATACCTGTTGATAGTCCAGCTTGAGTATTAAAGTCGCCACTGCCTAAATCCAATGTTGGGCCTACTGTTACTAATTTAGTAACTACAATACGATTATTAACAATTTCTACTGTTACCCCTGGAATGTTTGCTGATGTAATTTCATTTACTACTTCAACTGCCGTGGATGGTACATTATTAATAATAGTTGCACCCATGTCATATGTACCAGCAATAGAGAATATATTAGAATTATCAACTATTACTAGTGTACTGTTTGGTCCTAGACTACCTTCTGAACTTAATGATGTAATTTTTAGTCTGTTTGTTAGATTATCATCTTCTGATGCAACATACTGTGTTAATCCATTATTGGTTAGGAAGGTGTTAATGAATGTAATAATATAATCTAGATCCATTGGAGTTGCAGTTGGCTCTAGAACATATTGTGGATTGTATGTACCACTAGTTAAGTTCATTGGTATAGCACCTGTACCACTGATTTCCATTGAAGCTTCTATTGTTTTCTTAATGATTAATAAGTTATTTGATATTGAGATTTCTGATTCAATATTTGCTACTGAATCAATTGCTACTTTAAGTTGATCATTTGTTAATGTTATTTTTTGTAATTCTGTTACTGGCAACATTGTATATGTAATAGTTGCTGTCTCATCACTAGTCATTGCCCTTACAATTGGATTGCCTAGTTCGTCTACATCGTCAATCTCAACAGTTAACAAACGTTGGTTATAATCTATAACTCCTATATCGCTTGTAAGTTCATCAACACCTTCTGGTAATGTAAATGAGAACACTGTTTGGGTTCCGTTACCTTGGAATGTTTCAGTTTGATTCGGAGGAGTTGTCTGTAAGTATACTTCTGATCCCCATTCTTCCAAGTCTAATACTGTGCTATCAATTGTTAATTCTAGTCCACGTACATCTTGTGTCTCATCAGGAACAGCTGATTGTAAACTATAAGGTAAACCACCATTAAGCTGTGTGTCATCCAACACACTTGTTGCAACAATATTAGACACATTAATTTGTGTACCATTAATGCTAATAACAAACGCATTTGCTACTTGGTTAATAATTGTTGCGCCAGTTGCAACGATATCTGGATATGAAATTGTCTGTTTGTTCCACCAAAATTCACGACCTTCAATAACCGCACTTGGGATATCAGTAAGTGGGTCTCTGTAAATAAACTCAGTGTTACTAATGTTAATACTGCCTGTTTCAGTAACAACAGAATTTAGCGGATTATATGTTAGCTTGTCAATGTTTAACTTAAACTTTGATCCATTATATCTAACTTCTTCATCACGATTATATGATTGTGTATTATTCCAAGTTGGAGTTGCGTCATAAGCAGATGTATAATTATCATAAACATCCCCAATCTGTAATACAGTTGGTACAATATAATCATACTCACTTAATAATACATCGCCGCCTTTTCTAATTTGGGTAACTTTTGGTCTTGATTCAGTTGGGAATGTTAATGAATGTTGTTTGTTTACAAATGTATTATTTGTATCATTCAAATTAATTAATACGTTATTGTTTGATAACATATCATCTGTAATAATAATTTCTGTTGCTTCGCTTCTAGTTGTATCACCAAACTGTGATGACTTAAACATCCAGTCTTCAGTTACGTTAACATTGCTTGCGCCTCTGTTAACTGTGTTGCCACGATTGAACTTATCAATACTATTATTTGTACCTTTGTGACGTAGTACGCCTTGCATAAACTTATTGATAACATTGTCTGGTAAATCTAATTGCGTAATCCAATCCTGTGCATGTATGCCTAACGTAATGCGTTCAGCACTATGGATATCTTTGTTAAACTTAGTTACATTGAAGTCGTAAAGATCACTCATACTGTCAGCAATTGTATCAAAGTTTTGGATAATTGTATCTTCGCCAATCAAATAACCTGGTGCTGATTTACTACCATCAAATGATGACGTTTTTTGTCCTACAATTTTAAATCTACGCTGTGCTAGACCTGTTAGTGGAGTATATATAATTTCGTTAAATGTTGTAACATTATTAAACAACACACTGTGATAGTATCTAGTTAATGCAACGTTAAGACCTACAACACGTCCTGGTGTTGTATTATTTGTTACTGTGTCTACTGGTTGTATTGAACCAATTTGCGTTTGGCTATTTGATGTTGTGTTTGAACTTACAATACTTACAATACCCTCTACTGGTTCTGCTGTTAGAGGATTTGTGCCTTGTGGGTGTATTGTCATTTGGTTAGCAATTCTTGTGATACACAAGTCACTAAAGTCACCTTGACTAATGTTTCCGTCAGCGTCCATAACCATAATATCGTTAGCGCCGCCAGGTAGACTGTTAAATTCCATAACACTAAATGTATTACTTGTGACTGTTATGGTTGTTGTTACAGGAGATTCAAATTCAGCATCTAGGTCAGATTTAACAGCCCATGCAGCAAATTCGTTTGCACGGCCATCGCCAGTAACTTTTGTTGTATCTAATCCGCTTGCAGTTAAATATTCATAGTAGCCACGTATAAAGTTATATACATCTTGTATGCGTGATAGTTTTGTACCAAACTTTAATACACTTGCTGTTGTATTGAACTGGTTATATTTTTTAATGTTTACACCTTCAGCTATTTCTACTAAAGTAAAATCAAACTCTTGTGTTTGTAGTGGTTCATAAAATAAGAATTCTTGTCTGTGGGTACTATATCCTTCGATAATATATCCACTGTCTTTCTTTTGAATTTTGATATTACTAATTAGTAATAATGTTTCAGGAAGACCGCCTGACATTCTTATTTGATAATCTTTATTGCCTAATGTGTATCTGCCATTTTTCCCACTTTCAGATTTAATTTTGATTAAACTACTATCTGTAAATCCACTTAGTGGCTGCATTATTCTTGACTCAAGGGATTTAAATGTGTCTTCAATAACTTCACTATTTCTATTGCGTTGGTTAGCATTGAATAGTACTTGGTCAATACCCAAGTTGTACTTAAAATTATCTCTCAATGTTACGCTAAAATGTACTGCGGGCCAAATTTTAAAACCTTCACTACTTAAAGGAGGAGTGTAGTCATCTGGATAGATAAGTGTTACGTTTGGTGTACTTGAATACCCACTACCCGAACGGGTAACGGTTAAGCTTAGTATATTGCCGTTATCATCTAAATTAAGATCTGCTAGCCCAGTAACGGTTTCACCAGTTCCAATAATACTAACTCTAGTGCCTGCTGGTATTGTACCAACTTGCTTTGTTACTTTTATATTTTGTATTTGTTTTCCTATTGTACTGCCATGATATGTAAGTCTCTTGTTTGAGAATTGCATTTTGTCTAAATTACTAATTGTGCTTAGATCAACTGTATCATCGTTGTGGAATGCACCAGCTTGGAATACCCAAGGCGATGTTCTTGATGGATTTAATTTAACCACTGCGTCAGTTGTTGCAGATTGTCCTAATGGTGATTGTCTCCATTCATACTCAGTTGGACCCCAATCGCCAAACACAAATGGATTTTGTGGAGTTATAGGAGTTCCTAACACAACTTCAGGATCTTCTAGTGTGCCATCAGTTTTTACTGGACACTTAGCAGCCCAATCCCATTGTGTCATAATCCAACTAGGGTCTTGATGAACTTCTGTTCCTGGTTCTGTTATAATACCATACTTGAGTGCATTCAATAATGCAGTACGTTTTGTTGGGTCTGTCCAACTGTAATGTGTATCCCACCATGATGGTTTAAACATAAATCCTAACATATGCCAAGGTGCTAACTCAGGAGTTGTTGTTCCAAACAAGATGCTATAAACACCTTTCCAATGTCCTGGTGCAGTTTGTCCATTAAGTTTTCCAGGTAAATCAATTGAGCTGTAATTCCATGTATTTGAGTCTGCAGCATCATAATAATCTACAGTCTGCAAATCAGTGTTGCCCGTTGCATGTTGCCAGTCAATAAAGAAACGCTCAACATAATCATCTATATCCTGGTGTGTGAACCATAATGATTCATTCATTGATGGCATATATGTTCTTGGTGCGCCGTGGCTTTTAACTTTTTTAGCAAGTCCGTTCCAAATTTTCTTTTCAATATCATATAAAACAGCAAGTACTGGATTAAATTCTGGTCCTAAAATATCATCTGTATTTGTCGTGCTTGTATCGCTAAAGTCAATTTTATATCCATCATGACAGTATAGTACATTGTCGATAATTTGTGGCTCATACGCATTAGCAAGACCTAGCTTTGTAAAGCTTGATGGTATATAACAATCATTTAAACTACCATGGTTATATACTTCCAATACGACAGCTGATCCATCTGTGAAAGGTACAAAACTAGCAGTTACAGTTACCATTCCATTTTCTATTGTATATTCAACATCACGTTTTAGCAGGCGGGTAACTCCAACATTATTATTAGTTGCGTTGTCTTTCATATAGATATTAATATGGTCTACACTAAATGTGTCTTCGTCATAATTAAATTTAGCAATATAGCTTTGTCCAATTGTGTCATAAATGAAGTCCTGTTTCAGGTTAGTATCAGTAAATAACATATTTGATTTTTGATGCAAGTTACTACCAATTTGTCCTGTAATTAATGCAGATAAAACATCGTTAACTAACTCACGTGTACTATTGTACTGAGCTGACTGAAACTTTCTATTAGCATATGCCTCTGCTCTTTTGCGGAAGCTCAACCATTCTTGTGCTTGATTTTTTAATGCTTCTGTTAGATCAATATTTTTATCTGTGCTTAGGTAGTCGTGAATAATTGGAGAACCATCACTAATATATATTTCACCACCAAGGTTATTCAGTTTAGGAATAATACCATAGTTGTTTTTACCTTGTGAAGATCCCGTAAATCCTGGTTGGTTAGCAATTAAACTTTTCCAATGTCTAGAAGTTTCACTAAGAGTAAACTCATTAATTTTTTTATTAGTTGGGTTATGATTTAAAATTCTTGGCGATGTAACTGTGGCATTATTGTCTACATATTCTACATCAATAATAAATTCATCACCTTCACCTAATTTAGATGAATCAAGAATTAAACTATCAGGCGTTCTTTGAACATCAGACAAATTAAACGGTTGTCCATTTGAGTTAACTCTCAAGTATAACCCATCAACATTATCTTTGCTGCCAGTAATAATTTTATTTCTTCTTGGTCCGTTTGAATAGAAAATTACATAACCAACTTCATCTGGAAGTGTTACTGTATAAGTATCGCCTGATTGTGTAATAACTGCCAAGCCACCTGGATCAGAAAATGATAATGAATCATCATCTGAACGATCAATAAAGGTATGAGATTGATTTTGTTCTAGCATTAATGTAGAAGTAATTTCCTCATTATATATTTTATTGTTAACTACTTTTCTTACAACTAAGTCTCCAGCGGCTTTATAATATTCAAAATATATATTTGGTTGCCATGTTGAGGTTGGTAATGGGACTACAATATCTTCACTACCATCGCCAACAACTTGTATACTACTTCTTGATAATAACGGAAAATCACTAGCAGGATAGTTTGTAGCTATACGCTCACCACGTCCGTAATTTGCGTAGTAATTTCCTTCTATGTTACTTTCAGTATTATTTTGCTTTTCTAAATAAGTGTAGCGTTCAGTATCAATAACATTTTGTAATACATATTCAGTTTTAACACCTGATGTGCTTACGACAGGAGCAAAGCCTAATTCTGGATCAACTGAACCAGTTCCAATTTTATAACCAAATACACGGTTTCCGGTAAATGTAGTATTGTTGTATTCGCTTAACCTATTGTTTTCATGATCACTAAGTTCAAATACTGGCATGTCACCTTGGCTTGTTTTTGTCTGTGCTAACACAAGAACATCATCTTGCCAATAGTAGTCATAGTATCTATGCTTGCCATCTACATTATAATAGTCTTCTCCAATAGTAAAATAATTACCATTTGTTAATTCTTTGTCAGTTGCTACTAGCGTGTTGCCAACAACTTCGTAAATATAATTGTACATTGCTTGGTTTTGTGTATCTTTTACGGCAACTGTATCGCCTTCATTAAGTCCGTGTGATGCAATTAAATCTAGATCTTGTTCAATTAAACTACTGCTAATTAAAAAGTCAACAACCCCATAGTTTATATCATAACCAAAATTATAAAGTTGTAAATTTCTATCAAACTGAATAATAGGACGTTGGGCACGTCTTGCTTCTGTTGCCCAATCGCCTATGTTAAAGTTATCATCAGCTTCCTGTAATAGCACTAAGGCGCTGTGGTGGATCCAACGGTTGGCACGTGTCCAACTTGATTTGTATTTGTCTTCCAAATTACAAACTGTATAATGCTTAACATCATACGGCAGTGTTTTTCCATTTACTTTACTTGCATGTGGGGCTGCATAATATAGTTCACTGAATGGAATTAGTCTAATTTTATTTCCAACACCAGTAACAATATAACTTCCAACTTGAACATTACTATCATAACCTGTGCCTTTAAATTCCAGTCTCATACCATCCCATAACTGTAATTGCTTTTGATAAACAACACCTCTTACAGTAATTTCATAAGGAAGAGATGCAGTAATTTTATTTCTAACATCCGCTACTGGATCGTAATTACTACCAGTGTTAATGGTTAATGCCGCAGGTCCCATTCCACTAATCCAGTAATACTGATTGTAGTTGACCATTTTATCAAGATCAACAGGAGGGTTAAACACATATGTACGAACACTATACGCAGCATTATAATCGTAATCGTTAAATTCAATATCTACTTTGTCTTTAATCTGATTCCAACTTATTTGTTTGTTAACTGAATTGTCGCTATTAAAAGAAACAAAGGCTGGCTGTAAATGTCTAAACCCTGGAGTATTCAAATAAACATCATTGATGCTGTTAACTACGTCGCCTTTGTTGCTGCCAATAAAATGATCTACGTCATCCAGTTTGCCTTTGCTAATCATAAGATCCAGCGTACCATCCAACCATTTGTTATTTAAATCACTTCTAAATACACCTGGTAAGAATGTACTTGATTTGATATTATTAATAACTGATTGCCCTGGTTTAGTTTTCATAAGTGGCGTGTTAATTTTATTAGGCTTAAAAGGCATCTTTTTTATCCATTCGATTTAATATTTGTGTTTGTTATCTTTTCTACAATTTCAATGTCAGCTACTGATACATCTGGAATTAATAGCTCATCGTTCAATGGCGTAATTTGGAATAATTTACCAAACACACTATTTGCACTTTCTGGTACTACAACAAAACTACTGATTTCTCCAGCTAATTCTTGATGAACATATGCTGCCAATTCAGTAAAGTAAAATGTTTCGCCAAATTCCCAATTTGATATATGGAAGAATTCATAAACTTTGTCCACAATAACACTTTTAATTTCGTTGTCTGTCATTCTAGAACCTTGAGCTCTAATAACACTAAAGCCTGCTCTTAATTCTTCGTGTGCTTTATTACCAAACAATACTTTGTATTTAACTGGGCGATATATCAAGCTATCACTAAGTGACTTCTTACTTGACAATCCTCTAAACTGACTACTTAGTTCGTTTAATGTTGGTGCTAGTGGCATGTCTGCTAGTATACTATCATTTTTAATTAACCAGCTTCTGAATTCTGTATCATAACTTCTAGTTAATACAAACACATCAATAAGGTTTGTAAAGCTAGGATCAATTAATTCATTTGTATCTGGGATATGCGTCCATTCAAATCTTAAATCACTCAATGTAGGATTTTGTGTTGCTAGATTAATATATGCATGTGGATCATCTGGACGTCCATCAGCATTAGCATCTACTAATGTTACTGTAACATTATTACTATCAAATATACCATTACTTTGGAAATTATATCCAGCAATGAAAAACTTTCCATATGTTACACCATTTTCAGTAAACATAACTTGATCTCTAAATTTTTTCTTTGTGTAATAATCTAACTTGTATTCATTAGATGAGTTTGAGAAGTGAACCTTGTCACTGTTTAAACTATATCTAACTATACGAGTAGTAATATTATAGCTGTTATTGGTTACATTTGGGGTTGCATATATTAACCAACTGTCACTATTTTTACCAAATGTTGTTGGGAAAGTAGTATCTGGTAACTGAGCTGGAATAAGTTGACTACCAATAGTAGTTTTAAATTGTTCTGCTTCAAAGTCATACCAAATAATAAAGTCATCATTATCAATTATTCTTCCAATAATTTCTGATCTCTCTGACGTTGTAAAGCTACGTGGCAATGCAGGATAAGCCATTTCTAGTGTTGTGTTACTTTCCACAAAAGTATCTAATGTAATTGCACCACTGCCTGTTGATGTAAGTCCTGTTGAGTTACCTGTTGAACTATCGACACCAAATCCATTTGCAAATACATTTGCTACACGAGCCCATTTGCTTGTCGTGCCGTCACTTAGTTGAACCATTGCCCCAGCTTTAATAAATCTCATAAAGTCTGAATCAGCAGCTGTTCCAGTATTGCCAACAATTTGGTTAGCACTGTTAACAAAGTAACCAGTTGTTGAATCTACAACCTGCCATCTATATACGTCTAAATCTTCGTTACGCTCAATTTGGAATCTATCTGCAAATCTATCATAATACAGATTAGCTAGTTCTGAATTTTCTAATTGTGTTTTGATATAGTTATCAAAAATACTTTGAGCAGGGATATTATTTGTATTGCTCTCAACAATAGTCTCTGTTTTTGTTAAGGCGCCGTCAGTATTGTAAAGTGTTACGTTTGTATATGTGCCAGTTGGATCCATTAAGTCAATAAATCTACTGTGCCCACTGTGTGTACGGTTTATACTTTTAATTTTAGCGATTTGATCACTCTGTGTCAACAAGTAATTATTATAGTCGCTTGCTGTAATCATTCGATCCTGCGCACTATATACTAGTGGAGCATTTTGTTTAATATCGTCTAGTGTTTCGCTTTTACTTGCATTTGTAATTGTTGTTTGTAGTGCGACACCAATTGTTGCTGTATAAATGTTTCCATCAACACCAGTATACTTGATGTTAATCTTTTTTGTACCAATATCATCTGGACGCAACACATATGTTTGGTTAACACCAGTTCTGTACCAAATACGGATAATGCCACGTGGTAAGTTACCAAAGTGTTCATCAGGAAATAGCACACTAATTTGACCATCTGTTCTTGTTTTTACGGCAAACACATTTCTTTTTGTTACGTCAATGTCGTTGTAAATTTCATTAAAGCCGTGTACATTTTCAACACGATCCCAATGTGCTGTTACTGCACCTGTTTGGTCAATTGTTTGCACCCAAACATCATCGTTGTTTACATGATTACTATTAATGTCAAGTGCTAAGTTACTAATTGGATCTGTAATACTAAAATCCTTAAAACTCATTGCGCCTTGCTTAAAGCCTACAAAGAATCCAGTTTCTGCGCTACCCAACCCACGGTTGTCATTTCTGTAATTAATACTAAAGCTTCCGTTTGGATCTGGATACATCTCAACTGTTGATCTTAAGGCTGTTGAGTAATCTAATCCAATTAGGTTAAACGTTGATTTTTGTCCTTGTACACTTCCTGTAAATTCAAATACAATTTGGTTTTCAGTATTGTTAAGGTTATAAAATTGATTGTCTACACCGCTAATAGTAGCACTCTTGCGAGGATTGCCAAATTGGTTTGTTGTGCTTAGTACTGCATTCATAATACTGATAAAGTCATCAAGGTTACTTGCATTGTTTGAAGTCTCAAACTTGATCTCTTTACCTGCTAGGCTACTACCCAAACTACCAACTACAACTTCATTTGTTTTGATGCTAGTAATTTTTAATTGTCCATTTGCAGGTACAGTACGGCGAGGTTTGTACCCTAGGAATTCAGCGAGTTTAAATACGCTGTCTTGTTTTTGTGCGGTTGCAAGAAAGTTATTACGGCTGTTTAAATCGTTTCTGAAAGCAAAGTTGTGTCCAAATTGTGCTACAACATCCAGAAGAGCAACAAAGTCACTACTTTCAATCCAGTCGTTAAAGTTTTCAGGATATTGTGATTTAATATATGAAACCATTGAGTCTCTAATAGTTTTAAAATCAAATGCCTGAAAGTCTGAGTTTAGATATGAATCATAAACTGCCATATAGTCTTCTGCTGCAAAAAGTCTCGCCTGTCTAATTTGCTGTGCCATGTTATAAGTTTCCTGTCTCTTCTTTATTGAAGCTAATCAATAAGACATCAACAATGTTAAGCGGAACATATCTCACTGTAACTTCAATAGTTATAGTGTGAGTGTCTTCGCTAACAGTAATATCTCTGTCTTCTAATACAAATCTTGGATCATAATCAATAACTTCTATAACTTCCTGTCTAATTAAGTCAACTGTCAATTCATCTAGAGGTTGAAATAGATACAATGGAATGTCAGTTCCAAATGCAGGATTGCTCCACTTCTCGCCCTTTTTGATTGAGAAATGATTTTCAAGGTCTTTTTTAGCTAGCTGTAAGTCTGTTAGTGTTACGCTAGTACATCCGCCTTGTGTGTTTGTTGATCCAATAATAGTATTTGCCATATATGTATTTATACAGAAAATTAACTACATATATTATAAACTTTTGGGAGGTGATATATGGAGGAGGTGTTCTGGCCAATCCAAGTATTGTTGCCAGTTTTGATCAGGAATTTTTAATTCATATGTTTTTGCCAAGTTATTAATACTAAACCAACTTGGCCGTGTGGGTACTTTCTTGGGTCTAAGAAGTTTTTGTCCTTTATCAGTATTGCATTTTTGACAAGATGCAACTGTATTAAGCCAAGTATTAGCACCGCCCATCACACGTGGTACAACATGGTCAATTGTTAGCTCACTATAACTATACTTTTTTTCACAGTATTGGCAGTGGTAGTTGTCTCTGATAAACAGATTCTTTCTAGTAAATTTTGCAGATTTGGGCTGGCGTTGGAATCTATTTAACATAACAACGCTTGGACAAGGCATTTCAAAATTAGCACTATGCAATACAATACCTGGATAATTGTGTAATACTTTAACTTTATCTGAGAAATATGATTTAACGGCAGTCTGCCATCCTATTGTACTAAGTGGCAAATAACTAACTGGTTGTGCATCTGCGTTTAGTAACAGGACTTGCTGACTGGGCATGTTTTAATTATTCCGTAATTTAAAGAGGTCGACGATTTGTCGCATTCTGGATTGGGTGATACCAGGCAAGAATCTACGTTGCTCAACGTAGTATATATACTCGCACTGTTGTTTTGATATAGCGTCTTTTTGACGTGGATATTCTCCACGAATTAATTGTACACCTTTAGACTTTAACATAGTTCTTGGAGTATGTCTACCATAATTTCCTAACATCATTATTTTAGCTTCACTTTGTGTACGCAAACGATCTTGTCCATTATTAACAAGTGCGGTTGCAACATAATCCCATTCACGATTCATTATGTGTGTTCTTAAGTCAAACTTTGCTATTTCTGTTCCAACTTTATCCCAAGCACCTGTAAAGAAGTGCAAACTTACCATTGCATCATATTGTGTCTGCGTAAGTGTATCAAGTGGAAAAAACTTTTTAAATGCACGTTCTTTGTCTTTAAAGTTTTCAATCCAAAATGCATATGCATCTGATTCTTCCAATGCTACTGGATTATCTATTTGTTTTGTTAATCCATAACCAATCTGCATCTTTTTGGTTTTTTTATTTTTATGTTTAAAAGGAACATAAGGTGTTTGTCTCAACGCAAAGTTAATCAATAAGTCACTTGCTTCTAAGTCACTTAGTGGAATCAGTACGCTATTAATGTTAGCTTCTACTTTGGGAAATACCTCAAAGTCAATCAACATTTCTTTTGATACTTTATTTGGTCTAACTACGTGCTGTGGCATTATTGTTGTTTCCCTGTACCAGTTGTAAATGATTCTTGTACGCCTGGTACACCATTCCAAGGATGGCGCTCAGGTACACGGCTTGTTGCACTTTCTGTAATTCCGCTATTTTCAACTAATCCATTAGGAGTTGGCGTTGTTGCTGTATCTGCTTGGGCACCATCAGTGTTATTATTAATTGTTGGTGCAGTCTGCTTAATTGTTGCAGAGCTCTTGGTGCTTAAACTACCAGTTGCTTGTATATTAGTTGTTCCTGTTGAGTGGGTATCAATGTCACCGTCGGTTGCTGCTTTAATTCCATCTGCGCCAGCTTGTATGTTTATACCTTGGTCAGCTTGCATATTGATATTGCCTTGTGCATGAAAGTTTATGTCTTGTCCACTTGCTACACTAAGACTATTTTCACTAAAAATATCAATTTGTCCTTCAGCATTCATCTCAATGTGTGTGCTTCCTGATTGGTTTGTAATAAAAATAATACCTGTGCTATCGTCAATTAATATCTGTCCGCCACCAGGTGTTTTAATTCTAATATTTTGACTACCGCTACCATCTGCAGCTCCGTCATCCATTGTTAGTCCGCCACCACCTGGTGTTGTAACTCCCATAACATTGCTTGGCGATTCACGTCTAGCACTACTCATACTATGTCCACGAACAAAGTCTGTTTCTAATCCTTGATCATTCAATACTTCACTTTGTGCTTCGTTACGTGGCTTAGTAATTTCACTAGCATCATCATTTGGATTTTGTTCCGTTGTTGGGCCAATTTCACCGTCTTTGGTTTCAGCACTTGCTTGACTCCCCAAGTTCTGATTTGTTGGTGCAGTTATTAATCCGCCCATAAGAACTGGATTGCGCATACCAGGATTAAATTGTACTAATACAGTTGTGCCTGGTGCTGGTGGTTGCATCCACATACCAAAACTTTTAGCAGTACCCGCAGGATCGTTAACATCTTGTACAGTGTCTGAATTTGTTGCTCCGCCCATAGGCGTTAGCATTAATGCACTAAACTCTGCATCGCTTTCAAACTCACCAATTTTAACAGTAACTCTGCCAGTATGTGTACTGTCTACATTGTCAACAACTTCTGCAACATACATACCATCTGGCGTCATATTATTATTGCCAGTACGGTCACTTTCCGTTGGTACACGAGTTCCTCTTGTTCTGTTATTGCCTATGCTCATAATTGTTCCATTCTATTTTTAACTAACTCAACAGTTAGGTCGTCTCTCTTAACTGCTTCAAGTGTTTGTGTAAATGCACCTGACTGGAATCTACTACTAATAGATTGTACTGTATATACTCCGCTTGTAAGGTAATCTAATTCTCTTCCACGCTGACTGCCAAATCTAGCTATGTCTTGTGAAGGCAGATAGTTTAGGAAAGCAATTAGCACATCGCCTCTAGCTTGATCTCTCACTGCGGTTGTTCTAAATGAGTCGCTTGATGGAAATACATCTGCTAACCCTAACCAATATGGATCACCTTTGATGTCCATACTCATATTCATAAATCCAACTTCACTTGGATTAAACAAACCTTGTGATCTACTTGCAGTTGCATCTGTAGAACTCTCTAGTGCATTTTGATCTGCAGCTCTAGTTTGGTCTATTTCTCTAACACTTTCAACTACGCTATCTAATGTGCGAGGTGGAACACTATTATTACCTGTTTCTGGTCCATCAGTTTCAGTTGGGGTTACTTGTGGTACAATAGATTCATTTGTTTTTGTGCCAAAGCTTGGAGGTATACTATTAAAGAATTGTGCATTAATATTTAATTCCATATCCATAATTTCAGTATTCAATCCAGTGTATAAAAAGTCGTACCTCTTGCTAATATGAGATGTCATGTTATTAAGAAATGTATTCTGCAATAATGGATTGCTTCTATTGGAATTTTCTTCTGCAGGAGTATCTGCAGGTTGTCTATCAAATGTAGAGGCTACATCTACTTTAATTTCCAAAATTTGAGTAATTTGATTTGTTAAGTTATCTCTAGACTCTTCTATTTTAATTGCTGGCGTGACTGTAATTTTAGGAATACTTTCTTCCCAACGTGCTGATTCTCTTTGTTCTATTAGCCCTGGTATTATTTTGTTAAGTTCTGTATACAGATATCCAACGATATTTGTGTTACTAGGAATACTTACCATTGCAGTACCAGTTTCTTTTTGTTGACTTAAACTAGCACTGTTTGACTCTACCCCACTAATTGGCTGTGATAAAAATTCTGACATGCCAGGACCAGTTGTTATTTTCCATACTTTGCTTACAATATTAACTTGATCTTCTGGTCGTCTTCTTCGCATGTTAGCTTCATTTTCGTTTAATGATGCTTCTATGTTTGTTATGTAATCATTTAGTGAAACAATACCTTCAGCACTAACGGCTGTTGGCGCTCTTGCAATATCTAATCCGTTACGACTTTGCGTAGTACAGATGAAATTATATTGTGTACCTTGGGCAGATATAGATGCATTGATGTCTTGAATGCCTAACTGGAAAAATAATGTTGCAGGGTATTTTTTAATTGCATCGGTGTTTGAATCTCTTCCTACAAATTCCAATTTAAGTACAAATTTGCTTTGTTGAAAACTTGCATAGTTATAAAGCTTAATGTATTCAAGTAAGTTTTTATATAAACGAAATCCCAATACTTCATGTATATCAAACTGTATAGTGCTTACACTTGTATACATTGATTGTTCAGTGCCGTTAATTGCACGTGACGTAAATGCTACATTGTCAATACCAAAGTCAGCAGTATGTCCACTTTGTGCTATTAAATATGCACGTTGTGAATTAAGTATAGGAATATCATTTTTTAAAAGCTCTGGCGTATTCCATACGTCAACACTAGTCAAATATAAACTAAAGTTATATGTGGCTAAGTTTAAAGAACTCATCCAATTTGGTTGTATGGATGAAGATGAACTAGTGTTTGGTGCTAATGCCATTTAGTTAAATCTTTCTGGTACCTGTATTTTTAGTCCTGATACAAAATCAATAATTGGATCACTAAGTTGATCTTGATTGAATTTTGCAAATACCCACCACAACTCACTGTCACCATATAAATTAAAAGCTAACAAGTCTGGGCGTAAGTTATATTTGTTTTCTATCGTATAATCATATAACCCGTAGTCTTTTGTAAAGTCTATCTCTGAGTTGTATATGTCTAAATATTTATTGTCAATAATAGTAGTACTTCTATAAACACTACCTGAATTATATTTTGCATTGTCCATTACATAAACCCTCTTTTAAGTGCGGCACCGTTTCTATAAGAGGCGGCACTATAATTATTTTTTACATCTTCAGGTGCATATTGTGGAGTTAATTCTATACTAGCTAAGAACAACGCAGGTATTGTCCCAAAGCTTGTTTCTACCATATCTGTATCTTCTGGCAATACGTACCCAAAACTAGTAAGTACAACTGGAACATTAGACATATGTAGTTCTCCATATGCACTGAATTTTAATACTGGCGGCGGTGCACCTGGATTGCCACTGCTACGACCAAATTCACCTTTTGTACATGATTTAAAAAAATGAAGAGCTGCCGCTGCGTATTCAGCTTCTTCAACAGTTTGAGCAGTAAATTGTGCTGTTACACTGATATTTGGATTACGTGTGTTAATATAATAGTTTGCTTGATAAGCACTGTGTGTTGTTTCATATTGTCCATAACTAGCAGCATGTGATACTTGAATAGTAGGACTGTATGGAAAATGTACACCTCTTGATTGACGTAACGGTCCTAGCATTCCTGCAAAGCCAATTTGTGCTGTTAGTGACACTTTGTTTTTTACATTTCCAGGAGTTGCCATTATGATAGCCTCTCTGAAATAAAGTCATATACTTCTTGATCAAACTTTCCAAAGAACTTAACAAATGTGTTTTGTTTTTCGTTATCATCTAATTCTTTATTTGCCATATCGTTACGGAAGTCAGTAGCACTCATGCCACCTTGTTCTATTGGCATCTCAAGGATGTATGCACGTTTCATATTACCATTTTCATAATATGCTTCCATGCTGTTTAAATCTTTTGGCAGTGGGTGGATTGATGGAGAGCTTTTTAATCTGCCTGCGTCTTTTTCACTAAACACTAGCACGACACCACTTGTGTTTGGATCTCTGCCCATTTTATCTAGTTCTGGCCTATATGGGCTTGTTTGCACAATATTATTAATTCCAAACATCTTTTTAGCTATATAAGCTTTTTCTTCAAATGTAAAGGGATTTTTGCTAAAGTTTCCAGATTTTTGTTGTGTTAGTGCTTCTTTACTAACTGTTGTTGCAACAAACACATTATCAGCACCAAAGCGTTGTACTAGCTTTTGATACAATGAATAATGCCCGTTATGCATAGGTTGAAAGCGTCCGCCATACACAACTGTAATTTGTTGGGCTTTGTCTTCCGTTAATATTATGTCAGAATATCTCATATTGGTGTCTCCATTATATTGTATTTATACTTTGAAAAAACAGGTTGACTGCCTATATGACCAGTGTTACAATGTATATAACTAGGAGATTACAATTATGGCTAGAGCCCCAAAAAAATATTACTTAACAAACAAGGACCTTCTTAAAGAAATCCACAATAGTAAGATGTCTTACTGCTGGATTAAAGACGAAGGCGACCAGGAAAAGTATTTTTACTTTGACCTAATTATTGAGAGTTTAGATGAGATTACACCAGAAACCATCGAACAAGCAAGACAGAACCGTGCAACACGCATGCAAAAAGTTGCTCATGATGCCGAAGTGACACGTTGGGAAAATGGATTAGTAGCAAGACGAACGAAACCACGTGCTGCTGACTTTGCTGTTGATGTTTCTACGATTACTGACGATCAGTTAGTATTTCGTTTAATGACATTCGATCATGTGCCTGATGAACCAGGACGCAAGAACAATCCAAAAACAATTGCAGATACTAAAACAAAAGTTAACTTTCCTCCTTTCAAGCATATTGCACTTAATGATGGTGACTGGAGCGAATGTGCTCGTAGTCATTGGGAAGGCGGTGTTGATAATGGATATTTTAGTATTGATCACGGTGTAACTAATCAGAAGCTTGCTATTATGTACATGAAGCTTTGTGAAAGATATAGCCGCAGAGGCAATTGGCGTGGATACACATATGTGGATGAAATGCGCAGTCAAGCATTATTACAACTATCTCAAATTGGATTGCAGTTTAACGAGTTTAAATCACAAAATCCATTTGCATATTACACTGCCGCAATCAATAATAGTTTTACAAGAGTGTTAAACTTAGAGAAGCGTAACCAAAATATTAGAGATGATATACTAGAGCAAAATGGTTTAGATCCAAGTTGGACTAGAACATTTGGTGCTGAATGGGAAAGTATTCAAGAAAATCGTGTAGAAGATAAGAAATAATTAAAGGTAAATATTAATAATGTTTGATAAGGTAGTAATTTTTACTGACATTCATTTTGGCATGAAGAACAACAGCCGCCAACACAACATTGATTGCGAAGAGTTTATTATATGGATGATTGACGAAGCACACAAACGTGGCATCAAGAAAGCATTCTTTTTGGGCGACTGGCATCACAATCGTGCAAGTATCAATGTTAGTACACTAAATTATACAATGAGCAACCTTCAACGACTTAACGATGCATTTGATGAAGTTGTTATGATTACTGGTAATCACGATTTATATTATCGAGAGAAGCGTGAGATCCATAGTGTACCTATGGTGGAAATGTATCCAAATTTACGTATGATTAACGATGGAATATATCAAGAGGATGGGTGTGCATTTATACCTTGGCTTGTTGATGATGAATGGAAAAAACTTAAAGAAGTCAAATCACGTTTTATCTTTGGTCACTTTGAGCTTCCCAGTTTCTATATGAATGCAATGGTACAAATGCCAGATCATGGACATGGACTCAAAGCAGAGCATATGCAAAAAGCTGAAAAGGTGTTTAGTGGACATTTTCATAAACGCCAAGAACAAGGCAATGTTATCTATCCAGGAAATGCGTTTCCACATAACTTTAGTGATGCATGGGATGATGACCGCGGGTTTACTATTTTAGATTGGGACGGAACACATGAGTACGTTACTTGGAAAGATGCTCCAAAGTATCGTACTATTCCACTATCTAAATTGATTGACAGACCTGAAGAAATATTGTCTAATAACACTTATTGCCGTGTAACATTGGATGTGCCAATTACATACGAAGAAGCAAACTTTATTAAAGAGACATTTGCTAAACAATATAATTTGCGTGAGATTGCATTGTTACCAAGCAAAAAAGAAGAACACGCACAAGATTGGGATAGCAGCGCACAATTAGAAGTAGAGAATGTGGATAGTATAGTGCTAAATCAGCTCAAGGCTATTGACAGTCCTACAATCAGCAACAACATTCTTATTGACATTTACAACGGATTAAACCTTTAATATGCTAGAAATAAAAAACATTACAGTAAAGAACTTTATGAGCGTGGGCAATGTTACCCAGGCAGTAACTTTTAACCATGATGGCTTAACACTTGTGTTGGGCAATAACATGGACTTGGGCGGCGATGGCTCACGTAACGGAACAGGCAAAACTACTATTGTTAACGCACTCAGTTATGCACTATACGGCAACGCACTTTACAACATTAAAAAAGATAATCTAGTTAATAAAACCAACAACAAGCAAATGATGGTTACTGTTGAATTTATAAAGGATGGAATTCACTACACTATTGAGCGTGGACGTAAACCAAATATTTTTCGTTTCATGGTTGGCGGTGTTGATAACTTGGAAGGCATTAGTGATGAAATGCAGGGCGAAGGTCGCTTAACACAAATAGCAATTGAAAAAGTTTTAGGTATGAGCCACACAATGTTTAAGCACATTATGGCACTTAACACCTATACTGATCCGTTCTTAAGTATGCGAGCTAATGAGCAACGTGAATTAATTGAACAACTGTTGGGTATTACTCAACTGTCAGAAAAAGCAGACATACTTAAAGATTTAACAAAACAAAACAAAGATAGTATCCAAGAAGAAACATATCGTATCCGTGGTGTTGAAGAAGCAAATGAACATATCAATAAAAGCATTGTTGATATGGAACGTAGGCAACGCATATGGCATAAAAGTAATGCAGATCAACTGGCTGCATTGTCTACAGACTTGCTTGCACTACAGCAGATTGATATTAATACTGAAATTACTAATCATGCGGCGTTTGATGAATACAATCAAACAAAGTCACAAATTGACACACTGGAAAGTGAAGTTGCAAAACTTAAAAGTAGTGTAGATCGTGAGCAACGTAGACTTGTTAAAGCACAAAAAGATTTAAAATCTACAATGGAACACACCTGTTATGCATGTGGACAAGAGCTACATGATGATGCACATGAAAAAATACTTGTAACAAAACAAGAAGCAGTTGACGAAAGTCAACAATTGATTAACGAATACAATCAATCAATTGAAGATTATACAGAAGCACTTGCTAGTATTGGTAATTTGGGAGTTGCTCCGCAACTACAGTATAATACATTACAAGAAGCGTATGAACACCAAAATAAACTATCAAACATCGAACTAGAGATTGAACGTAAGAAAACAGAAATTGATCCGTACGATGATCAAATACAGTCATTTAAAGATACTGGATTGCAGGTAGTAAATTGGGAAGAGGTAAATAGACTTACGGAGTTAAAGGATCATCAAGACTTCCTAATGAAACTTTTAACAAATAAAGATAGTTTTATCCGTAAACGCATTATTGAACAAAATTTACAATTCTTAAACACTCGTTTAGAATACTATATCACTAAGCTTGGACTTCCACATGAAGTACAATTCCAGAGTGACCTAACAGTAAGCATTGTACAACTTGGACAGGACTTGGACTTTGACAATCTATCACGTGGTGAACGTAATAGACTTATACTTGGATTAAGCTGGGCTTTCCGTGACGTTTTTGAAAGTATGAATCATCCAATTAATCTCATCTGTATCGACGAGCTTGTTGATAGTGGTATGGACACAGTAGGTGTTGAAAGTGCTTTGGGTGTTCTTAAGAAAATGGAACGAGATCGCGAAAAGAACATTCTATTAATATCTCATAGGGATGAATTAGTAGGAAGGGTAAATAGTGTTTTACAAGTCACCAAGGAAAATGGATTTACGACTTTTAACACGGAGATTGAGGTTATTGACGCATAAAAGCGGACCATACGTTTATGAGAGTCCAGATGGAGGAAAGACGGTAACTCGCAGGAGAGCCGGCGACTTAAATCGAGAAATTATATCTAAATCGATTGACATTGATATTAGTGATGTTATACTTATAGAGCATGTTAAAAACAAGAGAGATCTTCAAAAAGAATTATTTGAAGACGAAAATGGCTCTGTACATGATGAATACTTTACAGATATAGATGCGTGGGTTATAATGCCCAACTTACATGATCCTCATGTAAAAAGATTATTAGGTACCGATGTACTGCAACAATTGAAAAAAACACTTGGTAAAAGAAAATAAAATTGACTTTTCAGGTTGGACATTCAAAGGAAACCCAGTAACAGAACTACCGGAAGATTGCGCTGGTTTTGTATACCTAATAACGAATACTACAAATGACAGAATGTATGTTGGGAAGAAACTAGCTAAGTTTTCCAAAACAAGATACAAAATGCACACACAAAAAAATGGCAAAAAAGTAAAAAAGAAAATCAAATCAAAAGTTGACTCAGATTGGCAGACATATTTTGGAAGTTCAAAATTGCTAACTGAAGATATTACTAATATAGGCACAGCAAAATTCAAACGAGAAATACTATATTACTGTAGTAGCAAAGGCGAATGCTCCTACGTTGAGGCACGAGAACAATTCGAAAGAAAAGTTTTAGAAACAGATGAGTACTACAACGGACATATTCAAGTACGTGTACATGGCTCCCATATACTAACAGAAAATCTTATTAAAAACTCTCAAAGACACTCTTAAAACACTCCCCCCATAGAACCCTACAAACTGAACAAAAGGTTGGCACGCCAGATAATATTGTGCTGTGAATCCGTTCCTAATAGTGACGGTAAGCAATGGGCTATTCAGTTGTCCGTTTCAACAGTCTACCCTCTTTAAGCGGAGGATGCCTAAAAAGACCATGCCTATGCGTGAGTGCTTTACTGTTGTCATAAAGGTTGTAGCATAGAGATATGTGAATAAAATGAACGAGCTCTACTGAACTATTGTAACTCGTGAAGTAACTGGAAAGCTTATATCATGGCAAACCAGTATATACTTGCGTTGAGACGCATTGTAATAGGAGGTACCGCACAACCGCCTCCCCTTGTAAAAAAGTTATGTTATGATATTGTGGGTGATTGCGACGGAAATGTCAAAATTATTTTTTCATACTTGGCCTTAGATCAGGCTAAGTGTGATTAAAAGCTCGTGAAATATAAGTTTATAATATCATTATTATTAACGATTAAAAATATTATGTTCGGTATTAACTATTAAAAAAAGATTCAACAAAGGAATTGAAGATTCCTGATGTTGATATTGCTCGAAGAGCAATTGTAAGATTCAACTAGATTATTCCAAATTGATAAATATTATTAGGTTATGATATTTAAGTATACCTATGAATAAAAAATCAGGATAGTATTATATGACATTTGAAGAATTCACTTCTGCGTTTTTGGCGTGGACAGAAGAAAAAATCGAAACTAAGGGTGATGGTGATTGGCCAGTTTGTCCTTATGCAAGAAAAGCTAGACTACAAGGCAAAATACAATTTATAGATGCTCGTGAAGATGTACATGTTTCACTTAGAGAGTTTGATGATAAAACATATGAAATTGGTATTGCTTGGTTAGGTGACGACGATCATGCTGATATTCCAACTACACAAAATGTTATTGACTTTTATGGAGATCTCAATCCAGACTTGCTATACTTTATGAGTACAACTGACAGTGGTGGATTTGAGAAAAACTTTACCAACTGTGTTTTTATTCAACTTAAAGGCGATATTCTCACCAAACGTAATTGGTTATTAAACAATAGTTCATATTATGATGATTGGTCGCCAGAATACTTCAAGAGTATAACAGGCATGGACAAGCCATAATCCTGTTATCTTCTATTGCTAGCCGCTTGTGCTTTTTGGTTTTGGTCTTCACGTATTGCGTTAAGTCTTTGTACAAATAGTGTAATAGCAGGTACTGGCATAGATAAAACATCTTGATAGTTCATTGCCCCTCCACTATTTAGAACAATATCTATATAGCTTGTTTCAAGAGATTCAACTTGCTTTTCATATCTCTCAAGTAAGCTTTCAAGAGCTTCGGGCTGACTAGTGGCTATCAGCCCGCGAAAAAATTTGCAACGTCCAGATCTATATTTGTTGACCATTCATGCGCACAACTTTGACAAGTTGCTTTTAGATTGGTATCAATACAATCATCACTTATACTTTCAATTGAAGTTCTTAGCGATTCATAATCTGCTTTTGTAATACTTTGCATCCATTCTTTAATCATATCTTGATCTGTAATTTCTTCACCTTCTGGTGGACGTACTGCATATATACAGTTTGCAATTAAATCAACAGTTAAATTTGCCAATTCAATAAACGTTTTGCCAAATTGTTCACTACGTTGCTCTTCATCCAAATCACTAGCAGTTAATGCTTGAATCATCTTTTGCTGTTTAACTTGTTGGATTTGTAACAGTGTACGGTCTCTGAGACTGTATGGTTTGACATGGATAGTGAAACCATTGTCAAAAACTATTTTATCACTAGCAGTATTTGGTTTTACTGTTGTTAGTAATTTGTTCGCATCAACTGCAAGCATGTTAAGTTCTTGACATTTTGGACATTTAATGTCTACGTCTAAACTACGGCCATGTGTAGCTTGTCTAATAGCTAATAGTACAACTAGCAAGTCATTAACTGGCATTTGCTCAGGATCAATAACATCTGGACAACAACTACGCAATACAGCAAAGGTCGCTTCGCCGTTAAACAATGCGTCTGGTGTTTTATAAAGTAGTTCGTCTCTGGCTGTCATTGCATAAATCGCAAGTTCGCCGTCAACACTCAATTTTGGTTTTTCGCTATAATATTTGCCACCGCTAGGTAAGCTGACGTATAACGCTGGCTTTCTATAAGCCGCTACTAATGGGTTTGTCATTTTAAGGTTTTCTCCAATAAATACATATAATATGTATTCGATTATATTTATCTTTTTAAAAGGGGTGTTAATTCTATGAATTTTGAAAAAGAATTTCAAAAGATCAATGCAAAGTACCCTTGGGCAAGTGAAGCCACACTAATAGATGTAGCTGAAGTTCTAGGTGAACAAATTAAAGACAGTACTGGTTTACAGCAAAAGTTTAACAAAAATAAACCAGACGTAGTTGGATTTAAATCTGAAATGCAAGGTCTTGTTTCTAAATTAATATCCAAAGGAACAGAAGCTTCTAAAAAGTTAACATCAGCTACTAAAAAATTCCTAGTGTTTGGTAGAATGACTTCTCCAATTGAAGGCGTAGCTACAATGACAGCAATAGGTGCATCTAAAGTAGCAAATCTTGGAAGAAGTGTTGCTGACTCTCCTAAAACTGGTCTTCTTGGCGATGTAGGCGGCGGCAGTTTAGCCGCATTTGGTGTAGCCGCAGCAGCTTACAGTTCAGCTATGATCTTTTATGGTAAGCTGATGACAGAACAAGAAAAAGCATCACGTGCAATGATTAATCAAGGTTTGTTGGTTGCTGATCTTGATATGTACACAGAGATGAAACATCAGTTTACAGAGGCAGGATTATCTTTAAACGAAGGAATGGAATTACTAGGCAATACAATACCAACATTTGCTAACTTGGGCGACGATACTACATTAACATTGACCAACATGTTACGCAGTATTGATACTGCAATAGATACTAACACTATATCAAAATTTGGCCAAAGGAGATCAGCAGTGACTAGGCAAGTATCTGATGTGTTAACTACACTATATGATATTGGTAGTATAAACGATTTAAATCAAATGGCAATGGCAAAAACATTAGATCGGTATGAATCTAATAACAGAATTATATTTGCAGTAAGTCAACTTATGGGTGTGAATGCTGAGTCAGAAAGAAATAGAAGACTTGAAGAAAGTCGTAATATTGAATTTGTTGTAGCTTCTAGAAATAGCCAAGCATCTATTATTGACAGATTGGGCGAGATAGGATTTGAAAATTTATCTTATGCACGTTCTAGCTTTTTATCTGGATTGGGATATTTAGGTGACGAATTTGCTACACTAGCAGGCAACGCACTTAATCGCGCTATCTATGATTATGATACAGACACAGATTTTCGTAATAATATTGATACTGAATTAAATGAAGTACTTAACTTATTGGGACCTAGTGTCAGAGAAAGTTTCCTAGATATTGGACAACAATTATTAGATGGCGATCTACATGGCATAGATTTAGAATTAGCCAAACGTGATTTTTTTAAAACAATACAACAATCAAACAACACTATTGCCACTGATGGTATGTTTCAAATTCCAGATGGCGAAATACAAATAGCAAGAGAAGTTTTCAATAGAAGCTTTTTGATTGGTGATGAATTTATGAATGCCACTGATCAAGAATTAGTTGAATTAGCCGCAGCTAGCGCAGCACTTACTGATAATGCTGACGATGCAATTGAAGTTGTAGACGCCCTAGCAGTAGCAATGCGTAGAGTTTATAATATGATGATGCCAGGTTTTGGTACAACTGGATTAGCCATGGATTATTTTAATGATAATTTAGAAAGATTAATTGGTGGTGTAGATTCAGTTATTTCAGTATTTGATGATGAGCCAGCAGTATCTGGAGGTCGCAATAATCCAAGAAGGCGAGGAGATCGATCAGGAGTAACTAGAACATCTGAAGGTAGCATTCCTGAAAATGATATAACAGTCTTGCCACCAGCACCAGTATCTAGAGGTCGTAATAATCCAAGAAGACGAGGAGATCGAGCAGGAGTAACTGGATTGCAAACAGATACACTGCCTAATGCAAGCACCAATAACTCGATAGATGTTGGATCAGTATCATTGTACCAAGGTGGCGAGTATGGAGTTAACCTAACACAAGGACAAAATGCTCTAGTAGATTTATCTCAAGGTAACGAAAGTAGTATGGTCAGAGCTGGTGCTCAAGAAAATTTAGATAGACTACTTAGTGGACCATATGCAAGATTACAAGAATACTATGGTGGTCCAGTAAGCATAAATGATGCCATTGCAAAACACGGAACCACTCGTGAAAGCAACACACCAAACAGTCAGCACTTCTTTGGTAATGCTCTTGATTTACACACTGGCGCAATGTCTAATGAAGATAAAACTAGATTAGTACATGCTGCACTTAGAGCAGGGTTTAAAGGATTTGGATTTGGCGGAACTATATTACACGTTGATTTAGGTTCAGCTAGAAGTTGGTCATATACTAATACAACTTTTGCTGGCCGTCCTGTTAGTGTTTGGAAATCTTTTGTTGCTGGAAATGCGGAAGCCATTCAATCTGTTGAATTGAATCCTCTTCAAAGTGAATTTGTAGATGTTGAAGATACAACATCTGAAGCTGAATTAGTAAATCCCACTACATTAGTAATACCTGAATCAGGTGTAGATACAAGTCAACAAAATCTAAGATCTGTAGCTAGACAGAGAGATGATTTGTATGATGAATATTGGACATTAAAAAGAAATCCAGAAGATAATGTTGAAAGAATCACAACAATTGAACACAGTCTTGGTAAAATTGAATCGGTTTATGGAGATTATATTAGTGATATGGGAGCTGATATTATGCCACGCACAGGCATCCAAAGATTTATAATGCTTGATGAGAAATTACAAGAGAGATACGAAGCAGAAATTGAAAATGGTAACCTAATTGAAACAATAGAATTAATAAACTCAAATTTAGAAGTTGAACAAAGGTCTGCAATCCAAACAAGATTAGCATGGAATGACATATTTAATTATGGCAATCAATCCAGACGTATAAGTGAGACAATATAATGAATAGTATTGAAAACTGGATTAATGAAATTGTAATGGCGTATCCATGGGCAAGTGAAGAAACTTTGAAAATTGCTTATGGTGAACAGTCTAGTGCAAACCTAAAGGCTAGACAAGCAATTGCTAAAATAAGAAATGATCCAGCTAGTTGGGATAGTGTTGTTGATGAGATTAAAAAAAATGCAGATAGAGGATCAACATTTAATAGATATTCCAAGCATTTAAGTACAACAACTAGTAGTATAATTAAAACAATGGCAAGAGACGATAGTATAAACGCTATTAATGAACTAGCATATAATATGGCCAAGGGTTTAGACGGCGTAGCTAACGCTGCTGACGAACTTACTGATAGTGCAAGATGGCTTTCATTAGCATCAAATAATAGATACGCCAAACTAATTAGAGCTGTTGAAACTGGTGTTGACGGTTTAAACCTAGGAACCAATGCTGTTATTGGTACAGTTGCTATTGGCGGCATTGCATTGAAGTTTGTACAAGATCAAGAAAAAGCATTGCGTACAATGATTGACTTTGGCATATTATCAAATGACTTAACAGTGTTTAATCAAATTAGAGATAACGCTGGATTGTTAGGAATGACACAGCAAGATTTTATTAAAGAATTTAGTGACTTTGGTCCAGTGTTTGCAAACATGACAAACGATGCAGCTGATGGATATCAAAAGTTTACAAATATGGCATTAGTTATGAAACAAGCAGATGGATTTTCCACATATGGATTAATGTTGCGTGATTATGCGAAAGAAATTGCGTCAAATACGCAACTGTTATACCGATTAAATCAGATATCTGCCTTTAATGAAGAAACTAAAATGCAAGTGGCCCAAACATTTGAGACCAATAGTATATTTTCATTAACAATGGCAAATAGAACTGGACAAAAAAGAGATGAACTTCTAAAGGCAAGAACTGATGCCTTGGGTACAATTGAACTAACTGCTGCATTAGATAGAAATTATGCACAAATTATAGATATGTTTGGTGATGATGGTGCAAAGAATATAACTGAAAATATTGGATTTTTAAGTATGTTGATGACGCCATTACCTGAAGATTTTAGAAAAGAAAGTACAGATATACTTACTCGAGCAGTTTATGATATAGATTTTGATGGCGGCAATATACTCAATAACATGAGTAATGATATGTTAAAAATGTTAACAGCAATGGGTCCACAAGTTAAAAATCAATATATTGAAATGATGCAAACAATTGTACAAGCAGGATACGATGCAAGTGATCCAGGCCAATTAACAAACGACTATATTGATTTAATGACGGCTATGAGAGATAGTGACACAGTAGATATATCATATTTAGATGTAGCACCAGAACAAGTTAATGCTAGAATGATACAAGACATTATTACTACAATACCAGAGTCAGCATTTGAAAGAAATTTAGCTATAACAAACTTTACTAAAACAACAATAGATACTGCCGTAACAATAGCAAGCGAAGCAGTACAAGCGATTAGTGATATAGGTGTGTTTACAGCAACAGTTAAAGCTAAAATTTTGCCAGAATACGATACTACTGCTGGCGCCATTAATGTTTTTGGAGTGGGGTTGGAGTTCTTACAAAACTCAATGAGTGCGTTGAATTTATCAGGAAGAAAAGATGAGGTGATTGACTTAGATAGTGAAGCAGCACAATCTGAAGAACGACAAAAATTAACAGAAGCTAGACAAGCAATGCTAGCAGAGTTACAAACAGTAACCACTGTTGAACAGTTTAATGCAGTTTTAGATTCTCACGACTTACCAGGAATGGTGGGAGGTTCTATTGATATGCCAGCAAGTGATATATCCCATTTATTTACAGGAGAACAGACAGTAGATAGCAGTGGACGTCCACAAGCAAGTGCTGATGTAGTTGCAGCTAGAATGATAGAAGCACTATCTGAATATGGAATTACTGATCAAAGAGCACAAGCTAATATACTTGGAATGGTAAGTGGCGAAAGTGGATTTCAATTATTAGAAGAAACAAGCTATAGAAATACAAGCATATCTAGAATTAGAGAAGTATTGGCATCCCGTGCGCAATTTTATACTGATCAAGAAATAGAATTACTTAAAGCAGATGATAGAGCATTTTATGATGCAATGTACGGAGAAGAACAAGAACATAGGCGCCAAGTAGCAAGAGATAATGGATTATCTAGACAAGATAATGGCGGAAGCATTAGTGCTAATTTTGTTAGAAGTGGTAATTTGGGAGGTTATGATTATCGTGGGCGTGGGTATATTCAGTTAACCGGTATAGAAAATTATAGGAGAATTGGAGAGATAGCTGGTGTTGACCTTGTTAACAATCCAGACTTAGTTAATGATCCATATTGGGCGCCAAGAATTGCAGCAGCATATTATGGAAATATGAGTGAAACAAACAGAGCAAAATTAGTTGACTCCAGAGAAGTTTATAGACTGACTTGGGGTGCATATCCAGATACTGCATCGAAAGTATCTGATGCACAAATGAGGGCAGGAGTTGCGGCAGGATTTTTACAAAGAATAGAATCAGGACAAATGCAAGAGATTGATACTTCGTTATCAGATGAAGAACAAGCGTATATTTCAGAAAGAGATAACACAGGCCAAATTAATGAAGATATGCCACAACTAAGTGAAATGCATATGCCGCCTAGCCAACGTCCGGGCCGCCAAGCTGGGGAAACTACAGTACTTGCAGATTCTACCAGTATTACAGAACCTATAAATACAAGTAACGAAGTTAATGATTCTACTACGAATGCGTCTGACTATGCATCTGTAATAAGCAATGATCCGTCAGTTGATATAGAAATATCAGCAGCAATATCAGAGATTAGAAATATATTAGCTAGTTCAGCACAAAGGCAAGTAACTTAAATGTCAGATAAAATATATAACTTAACACTTCCAGATGGTACAACCATTCCAGTACCAGCTTGGGCTCGTGAAGCTACGTTAAATGTTCTTGTCGAACAACTAAAAATTGGCGGAAAATTAAATAGTTCACTAATTAAAGAAGTTGCAGATCTAAATCTGGACACTGATGAAATTGAAGATAGTATCAAACATATGTTTGATTCTCTTGAAGAAGTAAAACGTCAAGAAACAGATGATGAGAAAAAAGCAAGAGCTGGATTTGCCAAAGGCATTGCTAAAGCAACTAGCGACGTAGTTGACGCATTAAGTGATACAAGCCAACCTTTATCTACAATGACTAAAAATGCAGAACTAGCCGCAGGATGGTTGGGCAAAGGCGGCGGCTCATGGCTTAGAAATTCAAAAATGCTAGGAGAAGCTTTTGATGGTGCAGGAGAATTTATAGCAAGTGCAGCTGACGGATTGGGAGATGCATTTTTTGCATATGCTGGTTTTGTTGCAGGGCAATTAGAATCATTTGCTAAAGCACAAGCAAATATGATTAATGCTGGTGCTATCTTTTTTGATGCCAGTGGGTCATTTCAAAAACTAAGAGAATCTGCATCAAATGCTGGCATTACATACAATCAATTAAGCGAAATTGCTGTTCAATATGGTACGAGTTTACAAGTGTTGGGCAATGGCGTAAGTGGCGGTGTAACTGAATTTATTAACCAGTTTAAAGAATTAAATGACGCAAGTAACCAGTTTGGAGACTTTGGATTATCAAATGAACAATTGGCTGCCGGATTTGCAGAGTTTATTGAAGTCTCACGTTTAACTGGTAGAGTTAATAGTGAAACATCAGACGCATCAACATTACTACAAGGTAGCTACCATAAATTAATGCAAGAAACTACTTCTTTAGCTGCACTAACAGGCAAAAGCAGAGATCAGTTACTTGCTGAACAAAATGAAGCAATGAAGAATCCAACAACTGCGGCGGCATTAATTAGATTGAGAGAAGGTGGGTTTGGCGAAGAAGCTGATGTTATTGAAACAATTGTAAGACAATTTGCAAACACTGCTGAATATTTGCCTAGTGGTGTATCAGAAATGATACAAACAGCAATTGGTGTAGCGTATGGTGAACTTGAAGCAGGTGAAAATCCAGCAAACATAGATCTAAGAGCAGCACTACGTGCCGCAGATCCATCGGGAAATGTGTCAGCAATATTAAACACTACTGGTGTAGATATAATGGGTAAAATACAAACTGCGGTAGCTAATGGCGCAACTCCTGAAGAATTAAGAACATTTGTGTTTCAAGAAATAGCAGCATTGGAAGATTTAATGCCTGAAATTAGAATGAACACTGGTGAAACGAGTGCATATGCAGCTATGGTATTGGATTTTACCAATAAAAGTATCCTTGCTAACAAAGATTTTAATACATTGTTAAATGGAACACAACAGGAACGTGACGAAGCATACCGAGATTTACAAGCCAAGATGTTAGTATCTGGCACTGCAACAGTTGCACTTAATGAGCTAACAACATTATTTTTACAAGCACAAACCAAACTAACGCCAGATTTAGAAAAATCAGCAGGATTTGCAAGATTAGTTGCTGGGGGTATGGAACAACTTGCTAATATATTAAATGGACAAGTGCAAGATCAAACTGACACTGGTATTGGAGGAGGCAAAATTGACTTCTCAGAGATCACTACTGACGACCGTGATACACAATTACAATTAATGGAAGAATCTGGAGAACTAAATCCAGAGTTTACAGATGAAATTGGAGATGCAGATGTTCTTGAATTTAATCAAGCACAAATGGAAGCATTTAAATCTATGATGGATATGTCAGGAGGTACAATACATGTAGTGAACGATCCAGTGCATGGCGAAGTTGTAAAAATGCCACATCCTATATTCCCTGGAACCAATGCATTTATGAAAGCTAGACAGTTTGGCGGCACAGTTACTCCTGCGGCCAATAGCCAAGGGTATGTTGTTGGCGAAGCAGGACCTGAGTACTTTGAACCTAGTACAGATGGAAGAATTATACCCTTTAGTGAAATGACATCAATAATTGAATCTAGCGCCCGTGCTATTCATGCATTTACGGCAGCGGCAGAAAAGGTCGATGTGTCATTACTTCCTACTATTGGTGATAATCAAGAACACAAAGATGTAAACATTGAAACTCCAATGCCACCAATGCCAACAGATATTATAGACAGTTTTCTTGGATTTATTAATCCATTAACCAGTTTATTAAATCCGTTTTCTACAACTACTCCTAATGCAACAATTGCAACAAATGCACAACCAACAACAGAACCTGCAACCATAAATACTACTACGGCAAGTACAGTTAATGATAATAATAATAATCAAATTGTACAAAATATAAGACCAGTATCTCAAGAATCAAGTAATAATACAAATGCTCCAGATTTTGAGCAATTTAAGTCACATATAGAAGAATTAGCAACCGTAAAAGAGACATACCGTGGTGTAGTTATGGCATTAAGGGATGAAGTCAAGAAATATCAAAGAATAAACACTACAGGACGAACTTTTGGTTGACAAGAACAACTAAATACACTATATTAAAGGTATAAAACAATGAGCTGGAAAAAACATTTCACAAAGTACGAACCTTCTACAGGATCTGGACGTACAAAAGCCAATAGATGGCAATCCTGGTTACCAGAAGTATATTCTGGTATGCCAAATCGTGTTGAGCGATATACTCAGTATGACCAAATGGATCAGGATAGTGAAATTAATGCAGCATTGGATACCATTGCTGAATTTGCTACACAGAGTGAATCACAAAGCAGATTACCATTCACAATCAATTACAAAGATGAAATGACAGAAAGTGAAATTTCTGCTATTAATACAACACTAAAGCAGTGGTGTAACATTAATGATTTTGAACGTAGAATGTTTGGTGTGTTTAGATCTACAATTAAGTATGGAGATCACTTTTTTATTCGTGATCCAGAAACATTTAAATTAATTTGGGTCAATCAATCAGATATTTCCAAAGCAATTGTAAACGAAAGTACTGGTAAAGAAATTGATCAGTACATTATAAAAAATATTGCACTAAACTTAAACGACATGGTTACTACAGATACCCGCAAATTAAACAATATGGGTATCAATAATACAACTGGTGGCGTAACTGGTGCAGCACAAAATACAAGTCCAGGAACATATCAAGGCGGCATGAATGCCAATAACACAGAGTTTGCAGTTGATGCAGCACACGTAGTTCATATTAGTCTAACAGACGGAATGAATGCGGCATGGCCATTTGGTAACAGTATCCTTGACAGTGTATTTAAAGTATACAAACAAAAAGAATTATTAGAAGATAGTATTATTATCTATCGTGTACAAAGAGCTCCAGAGCGTCGAGCATTTTATGTTGACGTTGGTAATATGCCAGCACATAAAGCACAGGCATTTGTTGAGCGTGTTAAAAATGAAGTACACCAAACACGTATCCCTACTAAAAATGGCGGCGGCGCTAGTGTAATGGATGCAAGCTACAACCCTTTATCAATCATGGAAGATTACTTCTTTGCTCAAACAGCAGAAGGACGTGGATCTAAAGTTGAAGTATTGCCAGGCGGTGATAACCTTGGCGAGATTGATGACCTAAAATACTTTAATAATAAATTAATGCGTGGACTACGTATTCCATCAAGTTACTTGCCAACTGGACCAGACGATGGTACAGCAACATATCAAGACGGCAGAGTAGGCACAGCACTAATTCAAGAATTTAGATTTAGCAAGTATTGCGAACGTCTACAATTAATTCTACAGCCTTCCCTAGATTATGAATTTAAATTATTTATGAAACACAAAGGTATTAATATTCCAGGAAACTTATTTGATTTAGACTTTGTAGAACCGCAAAGCTTTAGTCAATATAGAGAAATTGAAATTGATAGTTCAAGAGCTCAGTTATTTGGAAACTTAGATGGCGTAGGTTACCTAAGTAAACAATTCCTACTACAAAAATACCTTGGTCTAACACAAGATGAAATTAAAGAAAACGAAGCTTTATGGAAAAAAGAAAATGATACCAACAGTCAGCCAGATATAAACAGTCAAGGCGACTTAGGATCATTAGGTGTTAGAGGCGGCGACATCGAAGGCTTTGAGCCAACTGATTTAGATGATGGCGCAGACGATGCAGATAGTGGCGATTTAGATGTCGATGCTACTGATAGTCCAATTAGCGGTGCAGAAGGAGGCAGCGAAGATGAGATTTAATGAAGTCAGAGCGCAAAGCGCAGAAGATGACGAATACGGCAAATGGGATATAGATGATACACGTAGACCAAAGCTAAAGCTTAAACATATTAATAAAATGCGTAATGTACAAGAACTACGCAAAAAAGAACATGATGAAGAAGTTATAGGTAATATTGCTATGTATAGTCAAAATAAAGACGAATAAACAAACAGTTTTATGAAGTTTTTTGAAGGATAGTAACGAAAATGCAGTTTTAAATGCATTTTACTATGGTCTTTACCAACACGTCTTAAATACATATGTTATAACCTATCGGATAGAAGGAGATTTAATCATGAGTGCTCAACATCGTTATACAAAGATTATTGAGAGCCTAGTAAACGGCGACGAAGCAAATGCTTCAGAACTAATGCACGAAGCTTTTGTAGAAAGAGCCCGCGAGATCTGGTCAGATCTAGTGGAGCAAGATGAAATCGCAGAAGATGAGGTTTCAGAAGAAGATTTAGAAGAAGCAATTGGCGAAGAAGAAGCTGATGACTTTTTAAATGACATCGAAACATCAGAAGACGAAATCGAAGCTGAAGAAGCTTTTGGTGAGTCAGACGACGAAGAAGATGACGAAGCAATGGATATGGATTCAGAAGAAGAACTATCAATGGATCACGAAGAAGCAGGCGACAATGATGTTGAAGATGCTATCGTGAATGTTGAAGATGCTTTGGCTGATCTAAAAGCTACATTTGCTGAAATCATTGGCGATGACATGTCAGACGACGACGAAGCAGAAGTTCCAGCAATGGACATGGACGCTGAAGACGACGTTGAAGAAGAAATTACTTTTGAAGCAGAAGAATCTGACGAAGAAGAAACTGAAGAGCTTGAAGAAGCAGCAGACTTGACAAAAGTTGGTAAAGATGGTGCAATGCACCCAATCGATATGCCAGCAGGTGATGACGGTAAAGCGTCACCAGTTAAAGATGCAGGCAACGACATGGCGAAACCAGTATCAACAGACAACACAAAAGAAGCAGGTGGCAAAACACCAGCATCTAAAGACATGGGCGTAACGCACCCAGGCGATGGCGCAAAACTATCACCTGAGTCACGTGGTCATGGCGCAGAGAAAAAAGGTTCGGCTGAGTAATGTTAACCTTAAAAGAACAACTTTCCTTTGATCAAGCAAGTATCGTAACCGAAGCTGTCGATGACGGCAAGGGCGGTAAAAGCTTGTACATGGAAGGTATATTTGTTCAAGGTGACAAGCGCAACCAAAACCAAAGAGTTTACCCCGTAACAGAAATTGCTAAGGCTGTTAAGAACATCCAAGGCAAGATTGATGACGGGTTTACAGTATTAGGCGAAGCAGACCATCCAGATGACTTACAAGTTAATCTAGACCGTGTATCACATGTAATTGAAAAAATGTGGATGAACGGTCAGGATGGTTTTGGTCGCTTAAAGATTTTACCAACTCCAATGGGAAATATATGTAAAACCCTACTGGAGAATGGTGTAAAGCTAGGCGTATCTAGTCGTGGTAGCGGCAATGTTGCGGAAAGTGGTAATGTATCAGATTTTGAGATTCAAACGGTAGACATCGTTGCGAATCCATCAGCACCTGATGCATATCCTGATCCGTTATATGAAGCTATTATGAACGGCAAGCGTGGTAACATCCTATTGGACGTTGCACATGCTTCAAATCAAGACAACGCCGCACAAAAGTATCTTCAGGAAGAAGTACTTAAATTTATTAATAACTTAGATATTAGGAGAAGTTAAAAATGGCGCACGCAATCGACCAACTCCTAAGTTCAGAAGTTTTAAGTGAAGAAGTTCGCACAACACTTTCAGAAGCATGGGAAACTAAGCTTGTGGAGGCACGTGAGGAAATCACAGCAACACTACGTGAAGAGTTCGCTAACAGATATGAATCAGATAAGACGCAAATGGTGGAAGCACTAGACGCAATGCTTAATGATACAATCACAGCAGAACTTGTAGAGTTTGCTGAGGATAAAAAAGCAGCAGTAGAAGCAAAAGTTGAATACAACAGTAAACTAAAAGAACACACTGCTATTTTAGATCAATTCGTAATGGAAACCTTGCAAAAGGAAATCAAAGAACTACGTGATGATCGTAAACTTCAGGAAACAAACTTCGGGAAGTTAGAAGGTTTCGTAATGGAACAACTAGCTTCAGAACTTAACGAATTCCACCAAGACAAACAAGAACTGATTTCAGAGAAGGTTCGTCTAGTGAAAGAAGGTAAAGAAATGATTGCTGAAACTAAACGTGAATTTATTGACAGAGCAAGTGGTAAACTAGCAAGTATTGTTGAATCAACACTAACTGGTGAACTACACACTCTTAAAGAAGATATTCAACTTGCAAAAGAAAATATGTTTGGTCGTAAGATCTTTGAAACATTTGCAGCTGAATTTATGGGTTCACACTTAGCAGAAGGCACACAAGTTTCTAAGCTATCACAGGAATTACTAACAGTGAAAACTGCATTAGCAGAATCAAAATCAGTAATTACTGAAAAAGAGGCGCTGATTGAATCAGCAACTAAAAAGGCATCACGCATTGCAGACGCAAGTCAGCGCAAAGCAAAAATTGATGAACTTTTAAGTCCTCTTGCAAAAGACAAACGTGAATTGATGACAAATTTACTTGAAAGTGTAGCAACTGTAAAATTACAGACTGCATTTAACAAGTATTTGCCAACAGTGCTAAACGAATCAGTAAAAGCACAAAATCCACAAACAATAAATGAATCTCAGATGACTGAGATCACAGGTAACAAGGTGAGCACACAGGAGACTGAAAGCGAAGCCAAGATTATTAACCTAAAAAAATTAGCTGGTATCAAATAATAAGGAGAATACCAAATGTCACAGAATCTATTTGAAAACTGGGGTGTAACTAAAGACGCTCTAACAGATGGTCTATCAGGCAACAAAAAGGTTGTAATGGAGTCAGTTCTAGAAAACACTAAGAGCTATCTTTCAGAAACCGCTGCTGCAGGCACATCAATGGCAGGTAACATTGCCACAATGAATAAAGTAATCCTACCGGTAATCCGTCGTGTTATGCCGACAGTGATTGCAAACGAACTAGTTGGTGTACAGCCAATGACAGGTCCAGTAGGCCAAATCCACACACTACGTGTACGTTACTCAGAAACAGCAGCTGGCGCAACAGCTGGTGATGAAGCACTAAGCCCATTTGCAATTGCAAAAGGTTACTCAGGTGACGCAGCAACTGGTGGCCCAGCAGCAACAGCTTCTCTAGAAGCAGAAGCTGGTCGTAAGCTTTCAATTCAAGTGTTAAAACAAACAGTTGAAGCGAAAACACGTAAGCTATCAGCACGTTGGACTTTTGAAGCGGCGCAAGACGCTAACTCAATGCACGGTCTAGACGTTGAAGCAGAAATCATGCAAGCACTTGCACAAGAAATTACTGCTGAAATCGACCAAGAAGTTCTAACTTCACTACGCACACTAGCAGGTGCAGCAACAGATACATATGACCAATCATTAGTATCAGGTCAAGCAACTTTCGTTGGTGACCAACACGCAGCACTAGCAGTTCTAATCAACAGAGCGGCTAACCTAATTGCAACACGCACACGTCGTGGCGCAGGTAACTACGTAGTAGTATCACCAACAATGCTAACTGTACTACAGTCAGCAACAACATCAGCATTTGCTCGTACAACAGAAGGTCCTTTCGAGGCTCCAACTAACACGAAATTTGTTGGTACACTAAACAACACAGTACGTGTATTTGTAGACCAGTATGCAGCAGACGATGCTCCAGTACTAGTTGGCTACAAAGGTGACGGCGAAATGGATGCAGCAGCGTTCTATTGCCCATACATCCCACTAATGTCATCAGGCACAGTACTAGACCCAGCAACATTCGAACCAACAGTGTCATTTATGACACGTTACGGTTATGTAGAGCTAAACAACCAAGCTTCATCACTTGGTAATGCGGCAGACTACCTAGCTAAAATTGGTGTTAATGCAGCTGAGCTATCATTCCAGTAAGTTTTACTGTAAGATAAAAATATTAAAACAGGGCCTTCGGGTCCTGTTTTTTTTAACTTTTTTTAAAAAAAGGCTTGACATTCAAGTTAATAAATACTATATTAAGTACATAAGCAATTAGAAAGATTATAACATGTCAAATACTACATCATATATATTAGGATGGCCGCCAAGAGATTGGGGAATGTTTTGACGTGACTTTTTAAAAAAGTTATTTTAAGCAAGCCCCTAGTGTTAATTCATTAGGGGCTTTTTTTATAAGCACACTATGTCCCACTGCAATGGGAAGTTTTGCAGAATATAGATCCCGAAAGGATTGAAGTTAGTGTGTTTTTAAAAAAAATGAGGGTGTAGTGAAATGGTATCACGCTGGTCTCCAAAACCAGAAGCAGGAGTTCGATTCTCCTCACCTTTGCCAAATATAATCCTAGTGATGGCAAATGGGGAGCCTCAGCGCTCATAACGCTTTGTTGTAATGACCGAGTTGGTTCGATTCCAACCGCTAGGACCAAATACTATGTTACGCAGTGGTTTTAAGTTCAAATAGATAAATAACTATATGAACAAATGTAACCACTGCGAAGCAGACACAAACAATCCAAAGTTTTGTAGCAAATCTTGTGCTGCAAAACATAATAACAAAAGTGTTAGACGGCACGGCAAAGATCCTATTAAGTGTGTAGTATGTAATACAGAAACACGCAATAAGAAATTTTGTAGTAGTAAGTGTGCAAGCTCTGTTAGGAAAAAAGATCCTAAACTAATAGCCGCAAGTAATGCCGCAAGGCAAGCACGTTACAGAGCAAAGTATGGATATAATAGAGCATATGCCAAAGACGCCAATAAAGAAGTGATGAAGATGATATATGAGAATTGTCCAGTGGGACACGAAGTAGACCATATTATGCCATTGTCAAAAGGCGGACTACACCACGAAGATAATCTACAATATCTTACTGTAAAAGAAAATAGGAAAAAAGGTAATAGTACTCCTTGAGAGTACCAAAAAAAACTTGACAGGTACTTTTACTAGTGCTAAACTGGAGTTATCATTTTATACATATACAATTGATTATGCATAAATACAATTGCAATAGAAAGAAAAGGAAACTTGAAAAATGACTTCTGTAATTAGGCCTAATTTAGGGTTACTAAACATTAAAGGCAATGTAGATATTGATAACACTTTAGATGTTTTAGGAGAAGTTGAGTTTTCAGATACCTTAACAGTAACAGGTACTGCTACTTTTAACAATAAATTAGCAATATCAGACACAGGCGATATTGACCTCAATAGTCCAGCATTAGGTCAAGGTGCATTAGATGTAGTTGGCGGCGGATTTATTGGAGGTCACTTGTATGTTGGCGGAACATTAGTAGCAAATGGAGATGTGATTACATTAGGCAATAGTGGCGGATCATTAACATTAAGTTCTAATATTAGTAGTGATTTAAAACCATCTACTACAGCAACATACGACATAGGATCAGATTCATTACTTTGGAATAAAGTATACACTAAGACGTTAGTATTAGATACTTCTCCTACATCAGTTGGTTCAACGCCAGCATCGCCTATCCCAATAAATTCAAGTTTATCATATATCGATGCAACAACTGCATCGACTGTAACACTATCTGATGGTGAAGTAGGACAGACACTAACAATTGTAGCAACAGGAAATCCTGCTATTTCAGTAGTAGTAACTCCAGACACTCCTAACGGATATGCAACTTTCACAATGTCAGCAACAGGAGACTCAATTAGTTTGATATTTACATCTGCAGGATGGTCGATCACATCTGCATTTAGAACTACAATAACAAACTAGTTCTTCAATAAATATTCTTCTATTGCAATAAAAGAAAAACTATGCTAATTTAGTATAGAAATTTGAGGAAGCGAAATGGCGATCAGGACTAACCATACTACTAATTTATTGTCTGCGTCTAACAATGACTTACAGCTCGATACAGATTCAGAGTTACATAATATTAGTGCTAGTAGCAACCGACTTGTAAATGTTTTAGATCCGATTGATGATCAAGATGCTGTAACTAAAATTTTCTTAGAAGCAACAATTGCAAATTTTAATTTAACACAAGATAGCGAAGTTGGGGCATCTGTAAATCAACTAGCAGAAATTATTGAAAATATTAGAACTGACACTTATGTTAAATCAGTAGACTTTGTTGCTGATATAACTACTGGTGGCGCAGGGCTATATGTTACACTAACTATATCAACAGTAGGAAATCCAAACAGATATACAATTGACTGGGGAGATGGAAATATAACCACAGCCACCTCAGATTCAACACCATCACATACATACGCTACAAACACTGGCTCACCTTATGATGTTAAGGTAATTGCATTTAACAATGCAGGAGTAGGTGTAGGTAGTTCAGCTGAAAAATTAAGACAAAATTATATTTCGATCTTTACTGGAGATCCTCAGGTGTCGTTTGCAGCATACACAAGTCCAACCGGCGGAAGTCCTATTACACAATGGGACGATGGCGACACAGTTTACTTTGAAAATACAACTACAAATACAAGTGGTGCAACAATTCAGTATACATGGGATTGGGGTGACGGATCAAGCAATGATGTCATCAGCACAGATAGTATATCTGGAGGTGTAGGTGGCGGACGTTTAGCTCATACATTTACAGCAAGTAATGAGCAAGAAGTTACACGTCAAGTTTCACTAACACTTGATACACACAGTACTGCAACACCAGGATTGGTTCCAATTGACGATGATGCAGACTATAAAATTTATGACACACATACTCCAGAGCTAAGTGCAGACAAACTAACAGGCATCAATGAACTAGCATCAAGTGGCCTAACAGTTACATTTTCAAATGATACTGAAACATCAATTGGTAACTATTCAACATATGGTGTTCGTTATGTTTGGACATTTGGTGACGGCAATACACAAACTATAAACGTAGGAAGCAACCAATCTGGTGACACTGGTAGAAATATTACACACACTTACACACTTCCAGGAAACAACATAGCCGCAGACTTTACTGGCAATTTAAGAGTGGAAAGCTTACACACAAATAGTCCGTTTATCAGTACTGACTTTACTATTCATGTTGAACCAGATGTAAGAGCACATCTTTCAGCAAGTGCAAATACTATATCTGATCGTATTGGCGATAATCAATATGATGTTTTTGACGGCGTAGATTATAACGGCGTAAACAGAGCATTAGTTACAGCAAACAACACAAGCGAAAACGGAGACAGTCATGAATTTGCTTGGAATGACGGTAGTGTAAATGACATTGAAGCAGGACTCAACAGTGTGCAACATGACTTTAGTGGAAAAACACCAGGAATTTATGCGCTAACATTAACTGCTAGTGGTACTCCAGATCTAACAGCGCAAACAGATACTGATAACTTAAACATTCAATTACATGCAATGCCACCAGCACCAAGTGGATTAAGTAGTAAAGCAATTTCATTAACAGACCCAACACAAGGATACAGTCCTCGATTAGCACATGGGTTTACAGAAAACAGTGCGTCAACTCCATTAGCAGCAGGCGCAAATTTAGAAACACTTACAGCAAGAAGATATACAGGTGGAACACTTAACACGACAGTTGCACAAAATTCATATAATGGATTAAGCGGAACAGCAACCGCAATTATTAATGGTGCGGCAGATGGATCAAAAGCGTTTACTACTTCATTAAATGAAAACGGTACTTTTGGTAGTTTAGTAATTAGCGATCAACGTGATGCAAATGACAGTATAAGTTCTTCGACTTATCCTACTGGATTTTTCCAAACTTTTGACTCTAAAATTACAAAACTATTTAGTGAGTATTCAACAGGTGTGAACGACCAGCGCATAGAACATAGCGAAACTGGTAACACAAACTATGTTACAGTAGTATGTGATGACTTAACAAGTAACCCAACAGTAAATACAACATCTGCTACGTTAACAGAACACACAGCAGGAAATTATAGATATATTTCAGGAATTCCTTACTATAATACCGGAAGTCCAAAATTAACTTTGTCTGGTGCATCATTGTCTAACTGGATTGGCCAAGCATATAGAGATACAAATAATGTATTTGAAATTTCTAATGGAACTAATTCTGAAGGTACAAGCGGTGCAACAATTAGTACACAATATAAAGGTTATGCAGATTTGGAAGATGTAGTATATCTAAATAATGGAATACCTACCGCAAATACATTAACTTATAATATAGCAGACCAAATAATCGATATTACAAATTCAAATATAGCAGCAGTTGAAACACTAAAAGCAAGAGCGCATAATGTTAACGGTACTGGAAGTTATGTTAACTTTGCAGAAAACGTACAAGTACATACAACTAATCCATATGGATTGATTGAGACTGCTATACCAGTTGCTGATAGTTTAGGCAATGGAACATTTACTACAGACGGAATTCGTATTGCTGATTTTATAAACTCAACAACTGATACGCCAGCTATAACAAGTTCAACTAATTATACAGCAACACCATTTACTGGTGCAATTGCAGTAGCAGGAACAAAAGAAGCAACAGTACGTTGGGGAAAATTAACACACAACACAACAAACTATTCAACAGGATTCTTGCCAGTTGGGCCAAACAGAAGTGCAGATACTGGAACGCAGTATTTTACTTTTGCTTTCCAAAGACAAGTTGTTGCTAATTTTGACATTAACATCAATAGTACAGGTATTGCAGGTATGTGGATTGCAGCTCCAGGTAGTGGTATAGACAATGCTAGTGGATTAAATGGTTGGTTAGAATGTACAAGCCAATATGCAGGTGCAGGTGTACCAGGCACAAATACTGCTAATGGTGGTAACGGTTCAAATGGGTGTGCGCTAACAGGTGCAGACGTTGTTCCAACAGGATCAAATATTAACGCCAGCTACACAATGACACTTGGTGCAGAAAATATGAGTAACGCAACAAACAATGTTGTGTTGGTTAGAATTGCAATTGCAAGCGGCAAACAAATAAACAGTCTATCAATAGGAGAAGCTAACTAATGGCAATAT
>Ga0206131_10000574_pt1 | contig 50902 bp, 67 predicted proteins | sample Helgoland_Spring_FD_148636 | JGI IMG/M metagenome (GOLD analysis project Ga0206131, IMG submission 148636) | Pelagic subsurface seawater microbial communities from Kabeltonne, Helgoland, North Sea - Helgoland_Spring_Bloom_20160517_1 | ecosystem: Environmental > Aquatic > Marine > Epipelagic ... | reverse complement strand
TGTCTAGGAATATGACTACGAATTTGATATACTATCCACTGAGCATGTTTGTCTAAAAAAGCACCGCCACGCTCAGTAAAGTCGTATAATAAGGTTGTGGCTGTTCCATCTTCATTTGGGCAATGTTCAGCAATTCGTGTCTCTCCATAATAGAACGATTGCCCATCGGTCCATGATTTGTTTGATTTGATCTCTCCTTGGTTAAGGAATGTTTCAATTACTTGTTTGTCGTTTCTAGTGAATTTCATATTATCTCCATTGATTTTGAAATTATTTGATTTGATATGCTAGCCTACTGTCTAATCAAGCCTATCTTCGTTGCGAATGGAACAGGCATGACATTATTTAGGTCTATCTCTCTCTTGATCAGTCCTACATGTTGGCTAGTAGTCATAGATTGGAAGTAGTCACCGCCTTTCGTATAGTCAAAGACGATGACCCTATTGCCCACCCATCGAGCGATCTCTAGGTTATATGAGAAGAGACTCGACCCTCTAGCTGATAGGTTTGAAGAATTTGATTGTTCCATATTTAGGAACGACTCGATAACTTGTTTGTTTGTACTCATTTTGCTCACCGTTAGGTTTGGGGTTATTGTTTCTGCTTGCTTATGTTTATAACTTAACTCGTTTCATTTATCTTGTCAAATTTATCATTATCTTTTTTCAGTTTTTCTAATAGTTTAAGGACACCGTAACTTTTTAACTTCTCTAGAGAATACTTCTTTGTTAGCCATACGACCGACTCTCTATGACCCTGAGTGATCCATGTTGGATCTACAGGTTCTGAAGATTTAGCAATAACAGACTTAAGCGTAGCTGATTGGTTAGAGTAGCCACCGCCAAAGCGATCAAATTCATTCACCAAAAGTCCTGCATTATCCTGTAAGGACCCTGACCATGAGTTCTTGTCTCGATAGTCTGTTAACTTAACCTTATATGGCTTTCCATTTGAAGTAAGATCTATAGACATTGGCTGTCTGAGGCTATCAGGGGCGCTAGAATACGCCCCTATCATGCAAAACATTGATAGTTTTTCCATATTAGTTTGAGTGATCAAGCCCGTAAGTAACTGTGGCTCCTTATTGTATCCTACATTTCGTTCAACTTGAACGACGGCACCCACAGATAAGCCCATATCAACAACATAACGTTTGAAGAAACGTGATCTCCATCTTCTATTTTCTAGCACAATCTGTTCAGATATGCTGTCCAACTCCGCACAATCTCGTCTATTGTGACCCGTTCTTGCACAGAACCCGCATTTTTTAGCAACGGATTTACCTTTGGCTTTGGCTTTACCTTTGTCTAATTCTTTAAGCTTTCGTCTTTCGATCATAGCACTAGTTTTGCTACATCTTTTGTACCATTCACTCCAATACTCAGGTCTAGAGTACCAAATTGTAGGGTATCTAGCATTTGGAACGCCTTGGTGTCCCCACCAATCCTCTTTTATGTGCGGTAAGATCCATCTACTTAGATACTTCCAATCAGACTCAGCATTTGGGCAAACGTTTGCGACGTGATCTGAACTAGAACAGTAAGAGCATGCTCTAGAACGTTCTCTAGAACTCTTTGGTTTTTGCGACTCGTTAAATCCTTTCATATTATCACCTTTCGGTTAGGGGTTTTTGTTTCTGCTTTCTTATGTTAATAATGTAACTCGTTCTGTTAATCTTGTCAAGCTTTATTGTGAAGTTTTATAATTCTTAAATCCATATTCTCTTTCGAGACAGAAAAGGTACTTCCAACCTTAAATCCACTTAGCACCAGAATTTTGTGCCTTGGTATGCTACATAGACCATCTATTTTACTGTCATGTCCGACTACCATAGCTAGCCTACCTGATTTTAAAGTACATATCGTTCCAATAGGGTGAAGGTCCTTGTCGTTCATCTCGAACTCCATTGTTATGGTTATAATAGTAATGTAACTCGTTCTGCTAATCTTGTCAAGCTTTATTGTGAAGTTTTTTTCAATTTTCCTTCACTTTGCCTCTACACTTCTTTTTTGAAGCCTCCTTCTTTTGGTCTTTCATTGGACCGCCATTCCTATTGTGAGCGTGAACAGCTAGCCAATTCCTTTCCTTTGGAGGCTCTACTTTTTTATGTTTCCTTTCCGACATGGTTGTCTCTCCCAAAGCCCATAAATGACTTCTTAGTCTCCTTTGTAGGGGATGTTTGTAGGTTAGGTGGATTGGTTACCCCTGTGGACAATAACAACATACCTATAAGCTTTTCAGCTAAAGACTCGGGTATGCTTACACTAAACTTAACTTGTTTATTCATGTTTGTCTCCTATTATTATGATTTTTTTAATGATTTAAATTCTACTCCAAATTGACTTGGATATGGCGTTTCCTTTTGGGTGGAATTTCCTCAAAACCTCGCTATACCCTGTTAAGTGATCTAATTCGTTGGAGGCTACGTCTTTTTCAAGGCTCTCATGGTCTTGAAGCCACTCAGGAGATACTTTAGTATCAACCCCAACTATCACTCTTGCTATTTTATCTCCGTAATATGCTGTTAGAAATTGCAAGTTATAGCCTAATTCTATATCGAATGGTGCAGTAAAAAAACCATGTCTAAATCTCGCACCCGTTGTTCTTAGAGCCAGTTTCATGCTGTGTCTAGATAGGGTTCCTAAGTAATTCTGCACCCCGACTGTTTTAAGGTCCATGTGGGTTATTAAAGAGGCTCGGGGCTTAATCATAGTGTGAGCCTTCACTTCTACAATTGCTCCAACTCCAATTCTGCCCTCTATCATGATCTTCTGATAGAAGTCTCTTTTATATATCTCATTAGCCTCACAAAGAGCATTTAGAAGAAGATCCTTTCTTCTCCCTAAATCGTATTCTCCACTCCTGATAGTCTTCATAAGTCACCTCCGACAATAGTTTAGGATTTATCTGTAGGCATGGTACAAAGACCTTCGGAAATAAGTGTCTTGGCTGTTCTTCCAAAAAACCCTTGGAGTTTCCAGACCATACCATTATCAATCAGGTGTTGCCAAGCCTCGATGAATTGCTCAGGATATGCAGGCTCAATTACGCTTTCAGCAATCATTATCGCTGTTGCTGTGTCTAGTTCGGTAGTTTTCATATTTTTCACCTTTATGGTTTTGAGTTTCTGTTTATTATATTATTAATGTAACTCGTTTCAGCTAAGTAGTCAAGTATTATTATAAACTTTTATGCTATAACTTCAAAATTGAAATTTTGTGTAATCTCATACCGACCTGTTACAAGTCGTATCTCATAAAATAAATATGACCCAGATCCTGCTCCATAGCCAACGATCATGCCGACGTTGTTTCCACCAGAAAAGACAACACTTTCATCATAGGCAATAAGCTTGACCACAGTTCCCAAAGGAAGTTCATTGTATTTTTTTTTGCTCATTTTTCACCTACCATACAATAATTTCAAATTCCTGTGATGTTGCCCGAAATGGAGTACTCACAATCTTACTGAGTATCAGATATATTGGTACATTGTTTGAGCTTACTTCCGTACCAACGACAATAGCTGTATGTTCACCACCTTTGATTTTAACAAAGGTTCCAAGCTTTATAATTTCATCATTCATTTGATACTCCCTTTCTTATGTAAGTAATGTAATTCGTTTTGATCATATCGTCAAGCCATTTAGGGCACTTTTATCAAAATAAAATAGTCGTTCTATATATATAGGTTTTTTACGATCAACCAAAACGAGTTATGTAAAGTATTTCGCTTGACAGGTTATCCATATCGTGATACACTATAGACAGGACTAGAGCTAGCTTTAGTTTTTTTTACACTCCTAAACGAGTTATGTAAAGTTTTTGCATTAAAACAACGCAAGGACCTACTAATTATTTTGGAGTAACCAAACCTTAAATAATCGGACTTTTTGTTGTTTTAACAATCTTCATTAGAAATACTAGAGAGAAATCTACAAAGTAGAGTGACCCAAGCGTTTAAAGCTAGGTCACAGGCATAAATAGCCACTCTTTCCTCTAGTCTTGCTTATGACCCTTTTATATGTTTTGGATAGGCTACAAGCCCATTCTCGAAGACGTTTTTTCATAGCTTTGGGCAAGACCTTAGTTATGTAAAGTTTTTTGTTCTTTTAGATGGTGCATATTTAAACGGTAACTAAAAAATTAAATCAACGGTAACTAAAAAATTAAATCAACGGTAACTAAAAAATTAAATCAACGGTAACTAAAAAATTAAATCAACGGTAACTAAAAAATAGGGCTCCTGATTTATGCTCACTCATAGAGTAATATCTAGTAGCCGCCCTAGGTCATATCGATATCCCGCAGCTCTTCACTAACGTGAAGGGCTTTTTTTTATGCCTAGGAGCTCTGAGTCTGATCCTGACGATTTTTCTTTTCAACATTATGTACTTGTGTAAGTATTCTATATTTCATAGCTTTCTTATCCACTCGTGACTTAAATCCCACTCCGATATGATTCGAAGCTGACGGCTTCGCTTTTCCGCAAATTCGATGACGCCCAATAAGGATAGAGACCCATCGGTGCGATGGAAGTCTCCTATGTTGTGTACTCTCGAAGATGATAGGAGGCTTCCCTCTATGGCTACAACCACATATATATATCCTGCTATATCTACCAGCAGGTCTCCGACTTTATAGGTTATTCCTTCGTATTCAATCATCTGCTTCCATCTTGGGTAGGGGGGTAGGGGGGTAGTAGGGTAGTAGGGTAGTAGGGTAGTAGCCCCCTAAAAAATAAGGACTATTAAACCTCCGGAGTCAAACCTAGCATCTACCTCAGCGAAGCTCATAAGTCTGCTTCCACCTTTGGTGTATTTTAGAGTGTAACATTTAGACAAGCACACCTCTCCATCTTTTGGCCATGTCCCAGATTCTGTTACGCTTATTATTATTGCAATGCGCCCATCAATAAGCAATACTGTTCCTATCTTTAAAGTTTCCATTATTAAGCAAAGCTCCTTCTCTACTATCCCCCATTAATTAGTAGAGAAGGGGTTCAAAGGTCTTGGTTTTTTACCTTTTATAATCGTCTGATATTCTAACGACATCGTTTAAATGATTGGTTGATACCTCTAGCAATATGCAGCCTTCAAACTTACTATTGTTTTTATCACACTGAGATGCTGGGGCACCGAACCTATGGACATCTCCGGGCACAACATGATATGCCTCGCCCTCTTCATACCTCTCTGGGAGCTCTTGTTCGTGATCTTCTGAGGTCCACACTAGTAATGTTCCCCTCAGTACTAAGACTGTTTCCTCCTTTGTTTCGTGATATTGTAAGCTAAGACGCTTTCCGGATTCTATAGTAATGACCTTCCCAGCATATGCTTCGGTGGACGCCCATAGCTCTTCCTTTCCCCAAGGCTTTATGGTTGTTCTTATTTCTACTTTGCTCATTATCTCTCCTGTGTGGATAAAAATAAAGGCCCAAGATGGACACGCCACCTTAGACCTACGTTTGTTTCTTTATTTGACCTTAGCCTCGTAGGATATTCTTGATTCCTAACTTTTCTTTAACTTCTCTAGGTGAGCCAATTACGATTACTCTCTTAGCTACGCCTCCCTCAAGAATGGTCAAGCTTGATACTCCGACATGCTTGGATATTCCAAGATTAACTGCCTCTGTTACCATTGCTCCTCGTTCAGACCTGACTGAGGAGGCCACGACAGATTCTTTTGATAAAAAACCTCTCCCAGACATGGATCACCACGATGATCCTTTATAATTTGTATTAATTTAATTAACATTTTCTTTCTCCTTTCTTCTAACTAGGGATATATCGCATAGTTTTACAAACCATGTGCTTGAAGCCAAAATGACTTCTAGAAACCCTTCCCTACAGTCTATACCGGTGAATACACCTATACTTGGCTTTTTTGTAGTATTTGCTAGGACCATGTTGTTGTGTGACTTCGTCCACAATACCGCACTACTAGGAATCCAGATTAGATCCCCCGTGTTGTATTTCTTTCTCATCTTCTCCTCCACCTTCACTTTCCAAAAAGTGAGTATAACCCTCTAGTATCAAAGAAACATCATTTATTCTTTGGTCTGTATCCCCTAGAGTCTCTCTCATCTTCTTCATGAGAATTATGGCCTCTGGTATGGTCTCTTCATCTATTAGTAGACTCTCTATGGTCTCAGCTTGCCTCATTATAGATTCAGATTTGCCTATAACCACATCAAAAATAATGCCGGCTTCTGCTGGGATGTCTTCTATATTTACGTTATATGATATTTTCGCTTTCAATGTTCCTCCATAGAAACTATATTAGTTTAAAAATTGCATTTAGAACCAAGCCAGATATTGATAAGGCTGCTGTCCAAATAAACTTTGATATTCCACGTTGCCAAATCTCCAAAGACTTGATCCTAGTGTATAAGCCGGACTCTGGATGATAAATTGCACTCTTGACATCCTTAATATCAGCTAGGATCTCGTCTTGCTTGTCTCCAGATTTCTCTAGAGCTAACTCCATTCGAAACATAGACTCCTTTAATTCCTGTAAATCTTTTGAATTTTCATTAGTCATTGTTTCGCATCTCCATAAATAATAGTGTACAGTAAATAGTGCTAAACATTCACTATCGCATGAGATGTGGTTAATAAAGTTCCTGCCGCTGATGCAGCATTTTCAAGTGCACATCGGGTAACCTTTTTCGGGTCAACGATACCTGCTTCGTAAGCTTGGACCATGCATCTGTTCAAGAAGTCATACCCAGTGTCGCCAGTAGCATTTCTAACGGACTGTAACACGATATCGCCTGACTCACCTGCGTTCTCCGCCATCGTTCTCAATGGTGCTTCACAAGCCCTCAGAACGATCTGCACCCCGAGCTGTTGTTCTTCTGTATCTGTCTCTACTTCCAATCCCGATATGGCTCGAATGAGGGCAATTCCGCCACCGGGAATAATACCTTCCCCCTGAGCGGAGCGAACAGCTTCCAAGGCATCGTCAATACGATGTTTCTTCTCCATCATTTCAACCTCAGTTGCGGCACCAACACGGATGATCGCTACACCACTAGCAAGGCGTGTAATCCTCTCTTGTAGGCGCTCGCAGTCCCGGAGGTCTTCTGTCTGCTGTATCTCAACCTTGATGGCTTCAATGCGATCTTCAATGCCTTCTCGCTCTCCGGAGCCGCCAATGATGGTTGTCCAAGCCTTTGTCATGTTAATCTTTGTTGCGTTACCAAAGTGAGTTAGTTTTACATCACGAAGAGTTAGACCTTCCTCTCTAGAGATAAATGTCGCCCCAGTTGAAGCACATAAGTCTTTGAGGATCTGTCTGCGCTCTTCTCCATACTTGGGAGCTTTCACAGCAGCGATCTTCATTGGATTAGCGTGATCGGGTCGCCTAACATTTGCAATCAATGATGCTAGAGCTTGGCCTTCAATATCATTCGAAACGATTAATAAAGGTCGTCGATCCCTTGCTGCAATCTCAAGTGTGGGCATAATCTGTTCTACCGTTGTAATGGCTTCATCAGTAACTAAGAGAATAACTCCCTCGTGATCAACACAGGCTGACCTTACATTATTGATAAACTGACTTGATGTACTAGAGTAACCAGAGTTGAATCTAAAGCCCTCAATGAGATCAAGTGATGTACTATTGCTTCTCGCCTCTTCAACCAACACGGAACCATCCTTGCCTGCCTTATCAATTGCCGTTGATACTAGAGTACCAATGGCCTTATCGTTGTTAGCTGAGATAGTTGCGATGTGGAGTATGTCCTCTACTGTTTCAATCGGTCGAGCTTGTGCTTCCAATCTCTCTACGATACACTCAACTGCCTTATCGATACCGCGCTTTAACTCTACAGGTGATACTCCTGCTCCTAAATATCTTTGACCTTCTTTAAGGATAGCACGAGCGAGTACGGTTGAAGTCGTTGTGCCGTCGCCTGCTGCCTCTACAGTCTGCTTTGCTGCCTGTTTTATGATTTGAACTCCAAGGTTCTGGAATGGATCCTCCAGTTCAATAAAATCAGCTACTGTAACTCCATCCTTTGTGATCACAGGGACGTTCTGCTCCCTATGATACATTGCTACGGTTCGACCTCTAGGCCCAAGGGTCGTGGCTACGTTATCAGCAAGAATGTTAACTCCCTTCATAAGATCTTGAAATAATTCAAGATTGTTTTTAAAGTGTTTGGTCATTTAATCTCCTTGATTTACCAAAAAGAGCCGCCTGAACAATAAGTCTAGGCAGCTTAACTTGTTTATATATATATTGTAACACGTTTAGAATACGTTGTCAAGTTTTATCTTCTATCTAAATCAAACTTAATATATTTAGTTCTTCCATTGACCTTGATAGCTCTTAAAGTTTTCTTCTCCTTCTCTCTTCCTTGGACCAGAGCATAGTGAACCCAACCCGGATTCTTATCGTCTCCAAATTCATATATGAGTTCAGTATAATCCATATTATCCAAGATAAACCAAAATATATCTGCATTAGATACTCCAGTATTCCTACCATCTTGATCTAGATCTATAGCATTACCATCTTTGTGATGGGAGTTCAGGGCGCCTCCAATAGCACTATTTAGCTCTTCTGAGCGATAGCCTGAGCTTATATATACTGGTACTCCAAAATGCTCCCTAATGGGCTGGAAGCCATTCTCAGCTAAATGCTTGAGGTTCTTTAGGTGCTTTGGTGTGGGTTCATTACTGATGTTTCTTCTTCTTGCTGTGTTTGACTTGGTTATCTCGCTTAAAGATAGGTTCTCCGATAGTTTCATTTCTAGTTCTCCGTTTTCTATTGGTATATGGTAAAAGGGGCCAAAGCCCCTTCCACTGTGTGTCTTTAAAATCAAGGTAATTAGTTCAAAATAAACCATTTATATGTTTTTTATCCAGCCCATATCTCATCGGCTAGGCCCAAATCAATAGCCTCCTCAGAATTCAAGTAGATGTTAATCTTCTTCTTGATCAAGCCTTGGATGTACTTCTTGCTCATGTTAGTTTCTTTCGCCATTGCTTTGATGTAGGAGTTTTGCAACGATACCATTTGTTCCATTTCATTCTGGATACTATGGATCTCCCCTTGGTGACCGCCGTTGACTGAGTGTATCATTACCCTACAATGTTCAGAGATGAATCTCTTACCTTCCGTTCCTGCTGAGAGGATGAGTGTTCCTGCAGACATCACTTTACCGAAGCCAATAGTTTGAATATCACAATACTTCTTACAGCAGTTGATAGTGTCGTAGATAGCGAACATCTCGTCTGCTGACCCTCCGTCTGTATTGATAAAAATCTTGATATCTTTTGCTCTTTCTGCTTCTTCATCTTTTGTTTGGGCCATAACCAACATGGCGGATATAAGATCGGACGCAGCTTCTTCGTCGATTGTTCCAACAAACATGATTGAACGGCTCTCGGGAGTTTCGTCTCCACCACTTTTAACGATATCTACCAGCGTCTTGATTATCGATGATTCTTCAGATGATTCTTCAGCTGATTCTTCAGATGATTCTTCTTCTAGTTTTTTTGTTTTCTTCTTCGCAAAGTTTTTCATATATTCTCCGATTATGAAATAAAAAAAAAGAGAGAAGATATGCCCCCTCTCTCTCTTAATATAGCTTAGTATGCGTTGGTTGTCAAGTAAAAACTATTACTTTTTGTAGATGTTTATCTATTCTTCTTCTTGCCCAACACTTTGTTCATTTTCTTTTCTAGCTTTTTTGCTTCATGCAATCGCTTAGCAACACGCTTAGCAACCTCATTAACCATTTCTGTTTTTGAAGGCTTATAGCTGATTCCTCGTAGGGCTTCCATTAGCTCTTCTTCGCCAGCAGCATTTTCTTCTTCATCTTCGGGTCCGAAAGGATTCTCTTCTGGGGGCATCTCCTCTTGCTCTTCGTCGGCAGCGAGTTCTTCAGATTCACTCGGCATAGCCATTTCAAGCTTCTTGCCTAGTTCGATGATAGCAAGTGCCTCATCGTCTGTTAATTCGAGCTCTTCAGCCTCACCCATTCCAGCATCTTCCATATCTACTTCAGGTGCCTCAGGTGCTTCAGGAGATTCATCTTCGAGACCTACGTCTCCAACATCTACTTCCTGCTCATTATCCATCTCTTCTTCTTCATACATTCCGCCAAAGTTTTCATTGAGGGTCTTAATGTTAGCTAGAGTTTTGAATCGATTTCTCTCCGACTCATTTAAAAGTTTTTTCGCCATAGCGTGATATCTCCTTGAAATTAAAAAACGTTTTTTACGTTATAAATAGGCTCAATCATCAGAAAGAGCCTTATATGTTATATTTTTGGTCCTGAATCTTCGATAATGTCGAAAATATCATTTATCTCATCCATGTCTAGGTTTAAGTCCTTGTTTAACTTCTTGGCCTTAATCCTATCACTCTTCTCTTTCTTATTGTTTCTCTTTGAGTACTTAGGAGTGCGTTCTTTGTATTCCTCCATAAAGTCCTCGATAAGACTGTCTTGTTCAATCAGACCCTCAGAGTATGCCCGAACGAATTCGGACACTCCCATCTTATGGTGGTCTAATCTTATTTTCAATCTCATATGTTGCTCTGCGTTCATATAGAAATAAAATCTCTTTGCTTCTGTGTTCTCTATGCTCATTTTATGCTCCTGATGAGCCGAAACCTCCCGACCCTCTATCGGTTGAGGAAATCTCTTCGGATTCCTCAAATTCCACCTTTGGATAGGGCATAATAATCAATTGTCCGACCCTATCGCCAACAGAGTAGATTTCCGAAGAAGTCACAAAGTTCTGAAATTCATCATCTTGGCTTGCATGATAATGGAACTCGCCTTTTATATCTAAACACCCATCTTGTATTTCGCACCAATATTTACGGTCAGGTTTGAAGGCAAATTTAATCTCTCCTCGATATCCAGAATCAACCACGCCAACATGGTTTGTTAGCCATAGACTCTTCTTTTTTTGGGAGCTTCTGGGGAAAATATATCCTACGTACCCCTTTGGTATTTCGATTGCTAACCCTATTCCGTACTCTATTGTTCCGTGTTCGTGGTTGTACTCTACGGATGTCGCAGTCAAATCCATACCTGCATCGCCATCTTTTGCATACTTCGGAACTACCGCATTTTCATGTAATTTTTTAATCTTAACTTTCACTTAAACTCCTTCTCGTTTGTACAATATTCTTCATAGTCATAATCTCGAGTAGTACCGTTCCAAGTGAACCTACCCTTTTCATAAAAAGACTCAATCGGGCTGTGCTTCTCTACTGACCTTAGGGCCAACCTAAGGTCTTCAGCGTCAGAAAACCTAGCAGTACAGAACCCATTCGGAGTGCCTGACTCATCAAAATATACCTCGAAGATGGTGAAGACCTTTTCACCATCTTCTTCGATATCCACGAGGACCTGTCCGTATCTCCAGCTCATACTGATTCTGATACACCTTCGGCTTCCACCAGTGCTTTGTCCTCTGCCGTCTGCAATGCCTCGGGCATAGCCATAGGCTTATCGTCATGCCCTGCTGGTTCTTCATCAGGTTTAGGCTGTAGGGCTCGGAAGAGACGGTCATACTTCGTGAATGAGATGTTCAGCTTGTCTAAGAACCCTGTAAGGTTCTCGACCTCCTGAGAGGCACCCTCGACGTCATTAGAGACATCTTCTTGCTTCTCTTCCAGAACAGCGAGCATGTGATTGTGCACATCTCCCAACGCCCAAGAGGCCAAACCAAGATCCTCAACAGTCAATCCTGCTACTTGATCTGAGTTTTCATTTGTTAAATCCATTTCCATTTTTATCTCCATTAAAATATCATTTATTATATCTACTAATCTCGCAAAGCTTCAATGAGCAGCAAGAGTTCATCTAAGTCTTCTAAATTGTTTTTAACTAATCGATACGCCTTTGTTACTAAGGAAATTTCCTTCTTATCAAGCCAACCGTTCTCGATGTAGTTTTCCTTCAGGTCACGCTTTTGATCTTTGAATGGTTCAATGCAATCTTCGATCGCCTTAAGACTTGAGAGGTAGTTTCCCATATGCTGCTCTTGAGTCTTATTAAGAGCTTCACTTGATTCCATTACGATTGGTGAGGAATCAATTCCTGTTATAAATGTACTATCCATTTTTTATTCTCCGTTATTTAATATATTACTAATGTAACTTGTTTGTTTGATCTTGTCAAGTAAATATTACCAATTTACTTTCACTATTTCTACTTTAACTGGCTCTCTACAGAAGGCATCCCAACACCATTGAAATATTGACTCTGTTGGTAGAAACTGAAGAAGCACAGGCTCCCAAGGTAACTCATAGTTGTCTATTAATTCCTCGATGTCGCCCCTGAGTAAAGTAATGTGAGCGAACCCATTGCTCTCTTGATGAAACTCATAAAAGATGTCCACATCAATCGATATAGGGAGGCCTTTGTTGTCCCCCCACATGTGTTGGCTCAAAACACTACCTTCTTCGCGATACCATCCATCATCTTCTGTACCTTATCTTGCTGTATCTTGATCACTGGTATCGATACTGAATTCGTTTTACTAGTACCTAGGAGAGCTCCTACACCATTGTTAAGCACCAATCGCAATCTAAGCCCAATATCATGTTCGGTTCCCTCAGCGTCATTGAAGAGGATTTTAGCAGAGGTTTTACCTCGTCCGAACTTGAGACTTGGAGTTGAATTCGCGATGTGATCGGCCAAGGGAGTATCAATGAAAGAATATACGTAGTTCTTATCGGATGATTCATCAGTAACAACAATTGTTATGCTCTTGTTCTTTTCTAGAATGTGATCTTTCAGAATATTACGAAGATCGTTACTCGTTAGTTTTTTTAGGTAATTGTAGAAAACTTCATTCAGCTTCGTTCTAGCTAGCTCCTTGTCGGTCTCAGAGTCTTTAATATCTAGTACAGACTTCTTAACTCCAGATAAAGACTTAGTGTCTACTACCGCCTTACTTGAGTTCACATAATCAAATGATCCTGTTTTCAGGCTCTTCTTTAGCTTCGCCGAGATCATGACGGTTTTAGTACCATCAGTCACCTCTAGGTCTTGTTTGTATTGTGTTCCGCCTTTGGCTATAACATTAATGTTCTTCCCTAAAAATGGGAATAAGTTGCTAGCCTCTTTGAGCAGTTTTGGTATCAGATCTTTCTCGTTTCTTTTTCCGTTAAGATCCGATGATCCATCAGTTTTGTAAGCCATGTGTTTCTCCTGTTTGTTAATGTTTCTTTTATCTAATATAACACGATATACAATCTTGTCAAGTAGAAAAGTATAACTTTGTCTATTCTTCAATATCTTCTGCTAACCCTCTTTTTCTATTCTCCTATTTGTCGTAGCAATCGCATCTTCACTAATATCAAACAGGGTATATTCTCTGCCTAATAATGAAGCCGCAACACCTGTCGTTCCAGAGCCGGCAAATGGGTCTAAGACCATATCTCCCTTGTCTGTCGACATCTCAATGATCCTCTTCATGAGCGACAATGGCTTCTGTGTTGGATAAACTCGCTCTTCGCTTCCCATCGCAATCGATGATAAATCATCCCAATAGTCAGTAGAGGCTTTGCCCTTTGATTCATGAGAGTATATCTTCTTATATGGCTTCCCTTTTCGTGTTGGGAAATGAATCCTATTGTCTCCAACAAGCTTCTGCAGGTCTTCTTTGGACATCCTCCAACCGTACTGAGGTTCATACGTTTTTCCCTTGTGTTCCAACTTATAATACCTCTTAGATGTTGAGCGGTCAGGGGCTTGTGTCTTTGTGTAACAGACATGTCCCAGAGCATAGTTCCCTCTAGAATCTTTATTGTTGTATGAATTCGCTGCATAGTAAGCATCTAGTGGTTGATATACCATATTGAACTTAGGCTTGTCCGAATGAGAACACCAGAAAATAACATCGGTGCAAGCACCTAACTTAGTCTTGGTATTGTTCTTCGACCTTGATCTCTTCCAAAATATTGGTTGTACCTTTTTAAAGTACTTAGCGCAGAGCATGTTTGGAATAAGCATCTGGTCTGCCGAGATGTGGAAGAATAGAGAACCATCCTTCTTGAGAGATCTCGCGCACTCCTTGAGGATAGGCTCAATCAAACTTATATATTCCTCGTCAGATCCAAATACATCATCGAACCCGATTGAGTCGTCGAGCGAGGTCAATCTATATTTCCTATCAGAGTTGAATGGAGGGTCGAGGTAGATTGACTGCATCGATTCCGTTTCAACTTCCATGAGTAACTCTTTCGAGTCTCCTAGTTCTATTCTATTCATTTTAACTCCCCAATATGTTCTAGAACTCTATCTGTAAGAGCTCCTATATCGTTTTTCTTACCAAAAACCTGCCCATCTTCCATATGTATTTCAGGATAGACTTCTCCACCTTTGACTTGTTCGCCATCAACAGTTATAAAACGAAATGGTAACATCCTACTATCTATGAAGATGGGGGTAATTTCTATGCGCTCTTTGGAAATACCAACGGCAAAGGCAATTTCTTCTAATTCATTCATTGTTTTTCCTTTTCTAGAAAATTAATATAACCTGCCCAATCCAAGTTGTCAAGGGCAGATGGTCACTTTATCCTAAAAGCTTCCAATTCTTTGATATCGGACCAGATGTTGAGAAGCCCCAAGCTTCATCATACTTTGGCCACTCTACAACATAGAGTCGATTCAAATGTACAACATCCACTTTTGATTTAACTCCCCAACAATTGAACCTCTTTTCTTCCATGTTTGAATCAATAACTTTCACAGTGAAGTAGTCTTTACCCCTTTTGGTCTTCTTCTCTACAACTTCTGTGGGGACACACCAACATTTCCCCAAATCAGGATCATACTCTGAGATTGGAAGTATTCCCTGACTCTTGAAAAAAGCATATGCCTTTGCAGGTACTACCATATTGATCGGATATATACCAGTCAAAGTCTTATAGTTTGTAATGAGCTCAGACTTGGAGAAGTCTCCCTCTTTTCTGTACTTCTTAATGTTCAAGCCAAGCTTCTTCTTGTTCGTTGGCTTATCAACTACAACTGCTGACCAGAAGTGTTTGGTACCAAAGAACCTATCATCTAACAATGATTCCATTGCTCCGGCTCTACAAAGGGCATCTAGGGACTTCTTATTAACTTTCCGTGCGACCACACCTTTGTCGAACAAGAGTTCCTCTACAGAGGCAAATGGACGCTTCTCGATGATTTCCTCAATGGCCGCCTGACCTAATCCCTTGATTGTTGTGAGTGGAGAGATTAGCACTCCATCTCTCACTTCCCACTGCATCCCTGAAGTATTGATGTCCAGTCCCTTAATCTTATAACCTAATGATTGAGCAATACTAATCGCTGATTCCTTACGTTTTGCGGGCTCATGGTCCAAAAATGCTGATACCCATTCATCCTTATAGTATGTCTGTAACCAAGCACACTGAAAAGTGATGATAGAATATGGAATTGCATGATTTTTGGAAAATCCGTATCCCGAGAAGTACTCCATCTTATCCCAGAGAGCCTTGCCTTTAACGAAACCCAGACCATTTTTCTCGCAACCAAGAATAAACTTCTTTCGAAGGATTTCCTTCTTCTCTTTTACTTTGCCTGTTAGGCCCTGTTTGGTGAGTAGCTTACGAAGAACATTCGCATCAGACATTGAGATATCATCTCCCAGAGCATGAGCTAGATTCATGATATCCTCTTGGAAGATTATTAGCCCGAAGGTCTTACTCAAAACTCTCTCAATGATTGGGTGATCGTATTTGATTGGCTCAGCACTAAACTTTGCTTTCAAGTACAACTTATCCACGCCCGCAGACAATGGTCCCGGACGATAAGTGGCTGAAACGGTTGCGATTTCCTCCAAAGAAGATACTTTAGATGAAGTTCCCAAACGTTGCATACCATCATTCATAAATTGAAACGTTCCGGCATAGTTACCATCATGAAATACTTCCTTGTACACCTTTTGGTCATTCATATCAAGCACAGATGGGTGCAAGTTCGCGAAGTACCACTTCTTAGCGTTCTCAAAGGTTGCCTCTTCTCCTTTGTTTCTAAGAATACGATAGATAGCATCCTCGAACGTCTTCAATGTCTCAAGGCCAAGGATATCAAACTTAATGAATCCAAGAGGTTCCAAGTGACGAACGTTTTGACCTTCTGTCCAAGGAGTCTGTCTAATGCCCTTAGAAGTGATTAAAGGCATTCTGCTAGGCAGATAGTCTCCGATGATGGCTCCGGCGGCATGACGACCGATTGAGCGGGGCTGCCCGACGAGTCCAAGCACTTGTGACTTGATGTGTGGGTATTTTGCAAAGAAGTCCTGAACTGACGTGGAATACTCACATAAATCTTGGAACGTTGGAGAATACATACCAGCTTTGATTCCTCTCGCTTTCTTTGCGGGACCTGTGGCTTCTTTTACCATAATCTTAGTTACTTGGTTCACCTCGATAAAGTTGACGCCTTCTCTCTTCGAGATATCCTTAATAAGAGAAGCAAGTTGAAGAGTGTTGTAATTCGTAATGAAAGCTACAGAATCAGATCCCCACTCATCTACCATTTTATCCTTAATGAGAGAGTTATCTCCGAAGTCAAGATCAATATCCGGCATCGAAGTTTCTTTTCTGTTGTGGACTGTTACGCCCTCAGTAGTTTCATTTCTACCATTAGCTACAACTGCGATTTCTAATTCTACGTCAGTTAGCTTCTCTATTTTATTGATCTTAAAGTTCATTAACCCTCCCGGTTTATCCTAAGGTAACTCGTTTGCTACCTTAGGTCAAGTGCTTTTGCTTAGTTTTATATTAAATTTTGAATAAAGAGACGATTTCGTCCCCCTCGATAAGGTTTTTAACCATCACCTCTCTCTCAAAAGCTCCCCTCTTCACCTTGATGAATAGCTCTGGGCTTAACGTGATTTCTTTTCCACTATCGCTTGTAAGCTTGATATAGTCACCTCGCTCTTTGTATCCGCCTGTTTTCGTTTCAAAACCCTCTAGCTTGCTTTTGGTCAAAAAACGCTCAAAAGGAAGGTTCCACATGATTGGATCGATGTGGGTAATCTTTAGTAAGAACGCCAACAAACTCCCGGCCGCAGAGCCTCTACCGGGACCAACGAAAGTATATTTCCAAGAGAAGTCAGTAATAGCTTTTGTTACTAGAAAATACTCCGAAAACTTCTGAGATGCAATGATTAGGAGTTCTTTGTCCAATCTGTTACTATATTCTCTCTTTTTCGACTCTTTCATACTAGAAATGTAAGTATCTAACGCAGTCTTTGCAGTTTCTGATAAAAACGTATCAGCATCAGTATCATCTGGTACGATAAAAGAAGGAAGCTGCACAGAAGTATCAGGGAGAAAGTCTTCAATTTGTCCAAATGCAATCTCTCTCGTTCTTGTGATTGAGTCCATAACAATATCATCATCATAAGCAACACCGAGCATATTAGAATACTTTCGATATGATTCCCACATCTCATGAGCATTCTTTGGATATAGTTCATAACCGATCTCCTCAACGCTTTCAGGAATTTCATCACTCATCCACTCCGGCATCTTTCCGAGCCAACCCAGTCTCTTGTATAGCTCTCTACCTTTCCAAGCATCAGGGTTTGGATAGTGTGAGTCACAAGTTGATATCAGCTCAACACCAAGTGTCTTCGCTACTCTAATTAGGACAGTATTCAACATATGCTGTTCTGGTACATTATTCCATTGTAGCTCTGCGTAGAATCTATCTCCCAGTAGGTCTCGAAACTTCGTTAGATCAGCCAACATACTATCATATACAGCGTCTTCGCCTTCATCTTGGTGTTTCCACACTGCTTCCGAAGCTATACCACCAAGACATGCTGTCGTGACGATAACGCCATCTGAGTGCTTCTTCAGCAATTCGAAATCGATACGAGGCTTACGATAGAAGTAATCCCCAGTGTATGACTTAGAAACCATCTCATAGATATTCTCTAGTCCCTTCTGGTTTTGCGCTAGAAGAATGATATGTCTCTTACGAGATAATGCTCTCTTATCATCTCGTTGGCCGTCCTCCATAACAACAGCGGATAAACCACTTTTGACTTCTCTTGCTCTCTTTTTATCCAAAGCAATTTCCGCTCTGAGCTTACTCCACTCTTCTACAGATTCAATGTAATATGCTTCAACTCCAAAGATTGGCTTGAAATCTTTTCCTTCCATCTTCATCTTCTTTGCCTTTAAAAGTTGGTGAGACAGACCATTCATTGACCCATGATCAGTTAAAGCAAGGGCTTTCGAACCATTCGAATAAGCGAAATCCATATGATCTTGGGGCAATCCAAAACCATCAAACATACTAAACGCACTGTGGGCATGTAGTCCCACAAAATCAGAACTTCTAAGCTCTTTACCGTTAACAATAATTGCTTCGTTTTTCATAACATCTCCTGTTTGTTTTTAATGTAACCCGTATAGACCAACTTGTCAAGCTTTATTATAAACTTTCCTAATATAAATCAATTATAGTCGAAGATCCTTTGTGTTTCAAGAATATCAGATATTCACCACATCATCTCTCGTCCTTTGCTCCGGGGAAGACTGTCTTGCAGTGAGTTTAATCACACATGACGTGGATTAAACGTGAGAGATACCACAATAGTGATGGGAGATTCGTGATTTACTGCGAAGTTACAGTCTGCGTTGCCCAATCGATTAGTGCGAAGGGTGTGTACGAACCCTCAATGGATATAGGTCTTGTATCTGACCAGACTATCGACCCGTTTAAATATATGTTAACGGTTACTTCATTCGGGCCTGAATACACAGAGCCCGGATAATCGTGTACATACACCGTATATACTCCGTCAGTTTGTGGGGCGTATATGTTTATATTCTCAGGGCCTGCTCCAGAAATGTCGTCGATATCCAATTTTGGATTGTCCTCTGTTACCCCTATTAATCCCCAATCTAAACTAGCCCATGCACAATTAGCGTAATAACAATCAGAATTAGTCTCAAGAATACCACCGGGAGCAAGGAGGTGGAGATCCATGTCGTCACCTGAATGTACCCAGAACATCTCAACCCAAAGGCTTTGGGCAGGTATAGCTTCTAGCGAAACTCTACAGCTGTCTGTTAGGCCCAGTTCGTTTGTTACAGTTAGCTCTCCTATATACTCACCTGCTAGGTCGGCATAGAAGTCTGATATATATATACCTGAGTTAAAGGGTAATGATGCTGCTGATCCCTCTGGTTGTTCGACTAAATTCCAGTAGTATGAGATAATAGTATTTCCAGAGGCGGCATAAGAATTTGATCCGTCAAAGGTTGCTGGTGTGAATGGTGGAGTAACTGGATTTGGAGCTACTGAACAGACAGCAACGGGTGCTGACTCATCAACTTGATTATCGCCAGTCTCTTCTGTTCCCGTGTCGACTTGGGATGTTGCCGTATCAGTTGTATTTTCTACTACCTCGTCAATGGGCTCATCTATATTTTTCTCTTCAGTTAGCTGATATTCTGAGCATGCCGCTAAATAGTATAAGAATAATATTCGACTAATCATTGGTTACAATCTCCATAGATTGCATAATCAACTTGGACCGCATCTCCACCTTCAGGGATATAGTCTGGATCGAAGTCAATCGAGTTGTCAGTTGGATTATAAGTCCATCCGAGAGTTGTTCCGATGTTGTTCAACTTTACAGTAATAGTTGCAGGAATAGGCCATTCAGTTAGCTCGAAAGATGTAAGATCCTGTGCAGAACCTTCAGCCAATGCTTCAAGATGAGTACCCCAGTCTGTCGCACAGATAGAGAGGAATAGACCACCAGTCGCAACCGATGCTTCGTACATTCCAGTATAAGGTTGGTTCCCAGCACAACCAGAAGGATAGTCACCACCAATCGCGTGGATAACAACATCATTTGGATTGGACTTCAAAGATTGAAACAAGGATACATAGTAAGAGTAGTTGTTTACAGATTGTTCCGGCTCATCAGATACACCAACCAAAGCTAGTTTCGCATTTTCACGGATTAGACCAGCATTACAACCAGTTGTTGTTGGAACACCATTCATATTCACTGAATTAGCGAGTAATTGTTCCAATTGCATAAATGCACGCTCTTCGTTTGAGCCATAACCAATATTTTGATTATTGATGTCAATCATTTGATTAATGATCGTTTCAGCCTGAGAAGCAGAGTGAGAATTATCAATAAAGAGTTCTCCACCTGGATTCACACAACCAGGATCTCCAACGATTGCCGCAACATGGTAGTCAGCATCCATTCCAGCAAGAATATTAGTGAAGGTTCCAAAGTTAGTAAGCATATTGGCTACGTTCTCATCCATTGAGCAAGAACGGTCAACTGCAAAGATAATATCGGAAGCACCTTGAATCGGTTGTTCAAAGAGATCTGAGTTTTCTCCAAAGATTTCGCCCAGTGCATCTTGGGTTACCAATGCTTCTGGTTGGTATGGGTCATTGGAAGAAACGGTAAGGAATGCAGCATCTGGAAGTTCATCCATTGGAGCATAATCTACAAAGACCTCAATTTCACCGTTTGGTTGGATAGTCCAGGGTAATGGGCCATTGACGGCCTCCAAAGCATCAAAGGAAAGGTCTGTGGATGCTGTTGAGAAGTTGAAATTATCGACGATTAGATCAGCAGTACCAATATTAGAGATGGTCAGTGGTTGAGAAGAATCACAGCCTACATATAAAGAACCGAAATCATACTCATTTGGATCGATGTTGATAATCGGAGCAATACCAGTTCCATTAAGTTCAATTTGAGCAGTTGGAGTGTCAGGATCATCAGATTCGATATAAGCGTAACCACGAGTAACTTCAGCAGTTTGGGGCTCAAATGTGATTGCAAACTGTGCTTGCTGATTAGGAGCGATTAAAGGAGAGGAGATAGCTTGATAGGAAAAAGGACCAGTCTCATCATCTAACCATATCTCTTCAATATGAAGATCTGCTTCACCGATATTGGAAACGATAACGATTTCTTGTGCTTGAAGTCCATCAGCGGCATTTAAATCTGGAAAATTGATTACAGCTGGATTTACAACGATATCTGGAATTCCATCATCACTCAAATCTCCAGCAGCCGTTGTTTCTTTGATATCATATTCTGTACAGGCCGCTAAATAGTATAAGAAGAATATTCGATTAATCATTGGTCACCTCTTGTTAGTAAATATTGCTATAGAATTCTTTTATTCATTTTCTACAAATTAAAAAGAGAGGGCGGTGGGAATCGAACCCACGACATCCTGATTATCAGCTCAGACACTCTACCACTGAGTTACACCCAAAAAAAGATGGTGGAGAATAACGGATTTGAACCGTTGACCCCCTGCGTGCAAAGCAGATGCTCTCCCAACTGAGCTAATCCCCCATATGTAGTGACCCCAACTGCAATCGCAAGGATCGCACCCGCAGGCTTCACAATAATCGTATTTATTTGCATTCTTCATATTTTTCTCTTAAAGCGATGGAGGTTGTACAACGCTTATCACGATATCCTCCAATTCACAATTAAATAGTTTTCAGAAGATACAAAGTCGTTTATTTTACGTTAACATTTTAAGTTGATCGATGGTGAGCCCCAAGTTGTAAAGCTCAACATCTTACTCTATAAACTGGTCATTAATTCTCGCATCTTAAACATCTTCCACTTTGAGTGTTAACCATTCGCACTTTGTTGAGAGGATCTCCCACTCAAAAGGTCCGACAATGAAGGGTTCTTCTCCGAACTCTTCAACGAATATCTCTTCTCTTTCTCTCGCTTCACATATGGAAGGTGCACGAGGCACATAATATATGCCGTTATGCTTTATGTAGACATAAGTCTTAGATACTAATTTTAGATCTAGAGTATCCATTCCATCACAGTCGCATGGATCGCAATCGCATGCTTCACAATAATCATTCATAGTCTTCTCCTAATTCATAAACGATTGGGTCAACAATAACATTAGACAAAGAAGCAGCGAGATACCGTTCTTTATCGTAAACATTTCTTCTCCAAGAAAATACCAAGTCAATGGTATAAATATTAAATAGCCTATACCAAAAGTGATAAACCTAATGGAACACAAAGAATCCATCTCAGCATACATCAGTTTGGTACCATAGGCAAACGCCAGTGTTGTTATCGGTGCGAAGCATGCAGCAAGCAACATTGCTTTGGTCGCATTCTCTTCTGCTATGATACCTGAGTTCGATTGAAACCAAGCCATGACCTGTCCGATAACGAACAATACAATTCCATAAAATAGCTTCATACTTCCTCCTTACTTTGCCGCCATACACATGGAAGCGGACATTAATTCTCTCATCTTGAATAAACCCTGCTCCTTGTGTTTGCACTCGAGCATCACATGAACATCAAATTCATAAGTTTCAACCGCTGTCCAATAAGAATCAGAGTGAGCCTGTGGTTTGATTTTAGGGTCATCATATTCAACAGAGCGAGACTGAGAGTAGTGAATGACTGGAGGTATGCCGTCTGGCCATGTTGAAACGGCCAGAGACATTGCCTCATAATCAGTTTGGCCACCAGTACACATTGTATGGTGATGCACATCATGCACGATGGGAATGTTTATGTGCTTGAACACACCATCATAAAGCTCTTGTGTTGAGTAGAGCGATTCTTTGTCGTCGTTCTCCACGGTCAGCCGAGACTTGACGGCATCGGATAAGCGGTCGAAGTTCTTACAGAATGTAGCAAGAGCCGTTGGCTTGTCGTTATATGCCGCACCAACATGAATGTTGATCTTTGCCCAAGGCGAGCGAGGCTGACATAGCAAGTCCATCATCTGCCCGTTGATCTCAAGGTCTTTGATGGTGTTAAGTACAACCTGCTCGTTGGGAGAGCAAAGTTTATTGAAGGGACCGGGATGACATGTGAGACGAATGTCGTGATCCTCGGCATATAGACCGGCTTCATAGAGAGCCTCCTCGATAGCATCGAAGTCTTTGAGATCCTCGAGGGCATACTCAGAAGCCCAAGGGAAAATCTCGGAAGATATACGAAAGAAATGAATGTCGTGCTTTGCATTCCACTTAAGAATGGTAAGCAAGTCAGTTACATTCTGCAGGATAAGCTCCGACGCATAGTCGATACCTTTGTCTTGGAATGTCTTCTTGCGCATTGTGCGATTGGTTGATACCTTTGGCTTGACTGCCGATAATTCCATGTTGATACATGCATAACCTAAATTGTAATTCATACGTCCTCCGTGGTTGTTATACTAGTAATGTAACTGGTTCTGATTATCTTGTCAAGCCATTTTCTCCTACTTTCTCATTTATCATACCCCCAAGCTAGCATGAACCTGTTCCAAATCTTAATCCAAATCGATTATAACCGAAAATCCTTCGTATTTTATCACAGCCTTTGCGCCGTGCTCCGTAACAATACGACCAACTCTTGCTTTGCCGGGAATTCTACTAAGTATCCACTCGATATTATTACACAAGTGTGAGCCTTGGTCTTTAACGTCTTGTAGCTCTTTGATTAACTGAATGTCGTCATTGAGGTCTCTAATCTCACTCTTTGTTCTATAGGTCTTTATAATCTCATCAGAGGTTTCACTCATTTCACCGATCTCTTGGTCTACTCTGAATACTCTTCCGTCATCAGCAAACTCATAGTCTTGCCAATCATTCATGGTTACGGCCCAAGAGTAATCTTCTCTTTTAACAGCCACATCCTCTCGGAGGTCTGCTTGTGGAAATAGCTGTCCAAGCCTGAAATGTAGGGACGAAGCAGAGGTTTGTGGTTGCTTGAGCTTCACATCTTCCATAGATTCTCTATTAAAAAAACGAGTACCATCGGCTTGAATGTGTATTTTTCTCTTTATAATATGTTGGAAGCGTACTTTATCCATATATTTATACAGCTGGCCTTTTTTTTCATATATATCCCCTTGGAAGTAACGGTACTCTGTCTCTCTCAGGCTTTCTACTTTTTCTCCAAAAAATATCTCTGTGTGCTGGTCATAAATCATCTCGTATTTCTTTTTAGTAAAAATGTTTCTTAAAAACCCTAACATGTTGCTCCTTGTGAAATTCTAACTACCATATCTACTATAGCAAGATCAATTAACAATGTTCCAATGAATAGGAACTCTGCTCTCTTTTCGTACTTGGCGTCTAACCAAAATAAGCCTAATGTAATCATATCATCTCCTAATTTAATAATATCTACGATTCTTTCCACTGTTTAAATGCTTTATATGTCCTTGTTTCCCATAGCACCCTTATCCTTCTATCAGCCTCTGACTTTTGGGGAGGCCAGCTTGTGAGATAAGAATCTCTAAGATATCTATCATATGAATTATGCTCTTCTAGTCCATATAAAAATCTATACCTATCGTTTTCATTACTGCACGCTAGATAGTCTAGCCTTGCGATTATATCTAGAGTCATAGTATCAGTATATTCCAAGTCACTTTCCAAATTATTTAAGTTTGAGAATGAGGACATCGAGCGGCTTCCTCTAAACTTTATAAATAACCTAATCATATCGTATCTCTTGATATCTCGCCTTAGGTCATATAATCTACGATCCCACTTCCGATCAGTATTTGAAATCCTAAGCCTCTTTACTAGCCAGATCTCATATTCCAGTACCTCAGCATCATGCCTAACTTCCGCCTGCAAATCTCTGAAGGCCTTGAAAATGTTCTCATCTGTTATTTTTATCATATCCCTTATTTTACCTTCACCAGCATTGACTCGGCTAATGTTTCCTTTAGTTTTGAAGGAAACCATAGCACCTCAACAGAATTAGAATACTCGCCATAATATCCAGTGGAATAGGGTGACTCATCTACTCCAGTGATCAGTCCTGTTCTTTTTTTATTCGAAGTGTAACCATTAAAGAATCGAGAGGGGTCAAGGGTAACCACATCTCCAAGCTCTATGGACTCTTCGTACTCTAGGAATTTATTCTCCAATGTCGATTCTCTAGATGTGAATTCTACAGGATCTAACAGGCTCACTGGTACCTTCAATTTCATACCTAGTAGGGAAATTCTCTCTTTGTTCTGTATAGCATACGGTGTCTTTTGCGACACGCAAGCGCCGTCGCACATTATATATTTAAGCTTCATTTATCCTCCTAGTGGCTTTATCAAAATAGTCCTTATCGGGCTCACACCCTATGAAATTCCTTCCCATGTTCTTTGCTGCAACCAACGTAGTAGCGGAGCCCGCAAAGGTGTCTAGTACCATCTCACCGTCGTTACTATGGATAGCTATAAGGTCTTCCATAAACTTGATTGGCTTCTGCGTCGAATGGAACCTCCCAGCATCATGACATATAGGGTAACGATACAATCCATTGTGATACTTTGAGTTGAATGTCGGTTTTGACTTCCTCACAGCAGACAAGGCTACCTCTCTAGAATTGGTCAAATAGTTCCTACTAGAGTTCAGAGGGACGGGGTTTGTCTTGATCCAATCTATAAACCTGATCTGCTTGAACCTGTGTCTCTCTAATATCTCCTTGACTTGCGTGATCTTCCAGAGATCGCAAAAGATTATTGCTGTGCCTCCGTCTTTCAGAACTCTATAATATTCCTTGATCGAGTCTTCGAGATCCTTCATAGAGAAATTCTCCTCTTTGTCCCAATCTCCGAACTCCGTATCAACAGCAAACCTCTTAACTCCCTCTTTCACACTCTTGAATCCTGTCTTGTGAGATATGATATATGGAGGGTCTGTTAGTACCAAGTCTATACTTTTGTCCAAAAGGCTTTTCATTATAGCCAATGAGTCCGTATTTTCAAATCTATTTCTCATTATTCTCTCCCACTTCATACTCAACCCCATCTACAAATATTTCGATGGTTCCGCCAGTCATTGGTTGGATTACGCAATCTACTCCAAGAAGTAGGCACAACTCCTTTGCTTTCTGTATCGTCTTCTGCGTTGGTACCTCAGACCCATATGAATCCCAGTTTCTCTCTAGTGCTTTAATATGATCGAATGCTTTTTCTTGCCCATCTGGTAGCTCTTTTCTACAAGTGGAACACAAAGTCGTAATCCAGCCTTTTCCTCCTACTTTTCCGGGACTTCCGCAACTTTCACATGTAACATAAGATAGTCTCTCAGCAAATGATATTATAGCATGAGACTCTTCGAAGCCTCCATCCACATAAAACCTTAGACCTCCGAATTTCTCTTTTACTTGAGCCGCCTTAACCTCACACTTATTTCTCTTGAGACTATAACATAGTTGGTCTATTATATTGAACCAACCATCACCACACTCAAAGTAAAAGTTCTCTCCGAATATCTCCGGATGATTCTTTAATAATAAGTCAGATTTTGTATCCATTATGACCTCCAATGTCTATGTTAATACTATAACAGGTTAAAGAGAGACTGTCAAGTCAAAACTATCATTTCTACTCAGTATCAATGGCTACCTTGTTGTGGCCATATGCGTATAATACCGACTCCTTTGGGCATATCGGAGTATTATCCATTGTTCCTGCTAGCATATTAATATACTCTTTCCAAGAACGGATATTATAGAAACCCTCTATCTCAAGCTCATTCATCTCACCTAGTTCTAAAGGAGCAAATACCTTATCTACATCAAACCATCTTGCAGAATATCTCTCTTTTGGCGGCAATTTAGCTGTGTCTCCGAATTTTGACCCCGGAGGTCTTATACCTGTTCCGGTCCTCACTATTCTTCTGAACTTAATCCACTCGTCTTTTGTAAACGTAAAGGATAGGAAATGTCCGTCTTTGACTGTCTCACCATTATAGCTAAGATAGAAGTTCTTTGGACCAGATATTAGCCTCCTACTAGATCTAATTTGGCTTGGATCGAAGTAGTTATGGGGAAACGATACATAGTATTTGCTAGGAGAAAACCATCTAGAGATACCACTGGACAGCTTAAAGGCCGTTAAGGCGCCGTGAATGACCGACCATGATAAAGAATCTCTCCTTCCTCGATCCTTTGCATGCAAGGGAATATAGAAGATTGGAATCCTTCTTTTTGACTCATGTGGTATTGGGTCGCAAGTGCGATCGCTCCATACAGGATCTCCACAGAAGTCACCTATTCTCTTCCTCACAATAGGGGCTGTATCGTCGTTGATGACGATGTATATCGCTTTGCACCCTGCATATGCGCACTCGACAACAGATGACTCTATTAGCGTGTAGTCTGGCGCTATTGGGGTGAGACAATCGGGCCAAGGCATTTGGAAATCATGGTCGTTTCTACCAGATACTGGTATTATCCCAACCAGATTTCCCGTTTCGACGTGAGTTTCTTGTGCATTTTCCATGCCTTACCTTCCTTTTGGTCTAAATTTATTACTTCTCTGAAGGACATTTTCTGCTTTACTATAGGAATCGCTATTCTTGAGGCAAAATCAAACTTAATCTTCTTGAAGTACTCTTTTGTTTCCGTCCTTCTGTTGAAATTTCCTCTAAGACCTGCCTTGTTAAACATCCTTCTAGTCTTAATCCCAACGATTCCGGGAGAAAAGTTTGCACTCGACAAATTCATTCGATTCATTGTCGATACCACAGTGAAGTCTTTTGTGATCTTCTTTACCTTTGTTCTCTTGGAGCTGTAAAACAACACTCTACTGCAGAAATCATCACCGGATAGCAACCTTGCCTTTTGGTGTGATTCGCCTCTCTTCCAATAGAATTCGTCGAACACCTCAAACTTTCCTGTTTCATCTCCGTCGAACACCTCAAACTCATCAGGGTATGTTATCTTGCTGTTTCCCTTTGTTATTATCATACTAATATTCGGTCTAACAGCAGAAATGTTTCCTTGATGTTTTAGATTTCCGGATAGAGCCATAAGGAATATCAGATTATTTGCTAGTTGTTGCGGAGAATCAACGCCAAACTCAGATAGATCTACGCCATCGAATTCAGAAGAAAAGTGGTGAAATGAAAAAGGCTCCGTCAAGATACAGTCCCTCTGGAGCCTCCAAGCATAAAGTAAGCTAGTTAGTGTTCTTCCTACAATCAAGATTCACCATCTTGATTCCAATTGTCTCTAGCGAATTTGGCTAAAGGATGTTCTCTAGAAGGACCAGTATCTTGCCTAATGGGATCAGGACTGATCGCCGGTGTATTGGCCAATTGATCAGAATATTCGGATCCTAGTCTATCAACAGATTCTCGCATAGCACCTAGAAATTGATCGAATACTCCTTCTTTCAAGCCAATATGCCAATCTGCAAGTCTTCCTAGAAGTCCTGGTTCTACGTCTTTATATTGTCCAGTCCCAGTTGTGGCTCTTGTCGCTACAGAATCATTAAAGAAGCTCTCTAGATTATCAGTGAGGTATCTAAGTTCTTTGATGCCCTCCTTTCTTCCACTTTCAATCTCTTCGGACATCTCTTTTTCCCACAGACTAACTGTGAATTTAACTAGTTCTTCAACATGATTGTTTCCTAGGATAAGTTTCCACCAATATGTCCAACCAACAAGTAAGCCTCTAATAGCCTTTTGTTCACCAGACTTGCTCATCCAATCATATTCCACAGCCGCTGCTTGTATCGCTTCGGGAACATTTACTGATGATAGGTATGACTTGGCCCATTTTCTCACATCGTATTCGCCCGAGCGTGCAACAAAATGATCCATAAATATATCAACTGCTCCATTTGGAATACCAAGTGCCCTATAGAGACCTTCTAGATTTGCTCTTTTTGTAGGCTTCATGGGATCTCTCGCTTCTTTCAGCGACACCATCCAACTATCATACTTCTTTTTTCCATCTTTGTTCATTTTTTAATACTCCCTTAAACATTCTTCCGGCACATTAAGTTTAACACTACCATTAACCAATACATCATATCCCCAGAATTTATATTCTATAAACTCATTCGAGCTATACCCCGCTAATAACTTCTTTTCTGTTATTATCCCAATATTGTTTTTTGCAACAATTTCTTCATAAATAGTTGATGTAGTGTTAAACTTTACCAAATCTCCCAAATCAAACATTATTTACCCCTAACTTCTTTATATGCTGCTACTGTGACTGGCCACAGCTCTGTAGCAATTCTCAAACAAGCTTTAGCCACTTCTTGGATTTCCCATTGAGCACCCTCATGCATTCTAAGATCGATAAACTTTAGAAGATTTGAGAGATTTACGGTTCCATAGTATCTTGTATAGAGATTCTGTGGTAATACGCCTCTGGCTTGTTCTCTACATACACCTTCTGATGTTAATCTATTAAACAGCCTCAACGAGTCCACATGATGGTTTCGAACCAAGTCGCTTGCCTTAAAGTCAGGTAGATCATTATCAATGATGGGGTTAATGAGAACTTCAGCATTTGAAGCCTGTCTGTTACTCTTATGCTGTGTTCGAAACTCTAGAGGTGAATAAAACTTCATATCAACCTCTGTGTATCTACGTGAGATCTCATTATATGCCCATGTCCGATGTCTCATATGCTGTCTAGCGACATACATTGGTACTTCAAAGATGAATGTAACTGAGTTATGCTCCATAGTAGAGGTGTGCTTGTGGTTGATCAGGTATTTGATCAGCTTCTTATCTCTATTTGTTAGATCACCATCATCATCGTTTCCGAATGATACACGAGCTGCATTAACAATAGTTTTATCTGTTCCAACATGGCTGACCAAGCTAACTTGGCCAATTCCATCTCCGTATAAATCAATTGTAATATTTTCCAACTTTTTCACTACCTACTCCCTTCCATTAATTTAAGCAATTCTCTCTTTTTCGCCACTAGCTTGAGGCGAGAGTAGCGGACATGGGACCCAAGAGTTGTAGACTCATTGACCTTCTTGGATAGAATAGAAATTTCATCAACCAATTTCTTCGATCCCGCAGTATTTGATGCATCGTCGGAAGAAATTATAATATATCTGGATTCTCGAAGATACTTAGGATCCTTCAACTTAATGTCCTGATTTCCTTTGAATGGAGTCTCTTGGTCGTTGAAGAAATCAATTGAGAACCTCTTACCTAGCTTCTCTCCTGCAGGCCTTACTTTCCGATCTTTACCTACACCCTTTTCCTTCTCTGCCCATTTCTCGTCTGGGACATGGGAGTAATAGTCTGTTGCGCTAGCCATCTTATCATGACCGCTAATTGTAGAAGATGGTGTTATATCCTTAATTCCAACAGATGATACGGTATTATAGATTCCAGGTCCATATGTAGCCTTATCATATGCTGGATTTTCTGTGGCTTTTGAGAAGTCAATCTCGTACATACCATGAAAGAATTGCCCCTCGGTCTCCGGGGCTTTTTGGCGACGTGAGTGAATGAATGTCTGTTGCCCATACTTATAAGAGTACTTTTTAGCATCAGCCAAGGTCATGTGTGGTATTACGTAGGAGTCTTCTGGACCTTCGTACATACCTGATACTGTTCTGAACCCATATCCTGCGTGGGCCAATTCCTTTTCAAATTCCTTTATTCTATTCTTATTTTGCTGTGGGGTTAGTGGGATCGCGTGAGGGTTTTCTGGGGTTACGATAACCACTTGGTCTACGGCTCCAACATCGCCAGATAGAAGTTTCATTATCCTATCGTATTTCACGTTCTGTGTTGCTTCTTTTATAATTTTATTATCACTTAAAACCTCAGATATCAATCCCTTAAGCATGTCTCTTGTTATTTTCATTTTTATATTCTCCCATAAATGTAATTTTCTAAGATAAGGAATACTACCTCATCGCCGGTTTTCACTTCTAGAAGCATACGTCTCTCAATAACTACTGCCTCTCCGACTTCTATTTTTAATACGACATCATCTGCCTTACTAATTACTTCACAGACCATATGTGGCTCGACTGGTCTTTTAAAGTCTTCCGGCATCAGTATGATTGGAGACTCATATTCTCCGACATCATCTTCTAAGGGAAGTACCCTAACAAATCTGTTAAATGGTTTAAAGCTCATTTTTCCTCCAAAATAGAATAGTTGTGTTACTAAATAATATAACACAACTACACAATGTTGTCAAGTGAAATAGATCACTTTTTAGTACTTTTTTACTAGATAATCTCGCATGATCCACCACCACCGCAGGCAATTTCTCCAGCTAAATCGGTTTGATCATCAACTTCAATTACTTTATCTAGATTTATTCCCTTAACTAGCTTGAGCATTTCTTCGTACTTCTCTTTCGAGCACTCTTCAAATGGAGCTTGCACATAACTGTGATCATTATAGGGTAAAACAGATAAGCCGTTATAGTATTCTCTATTTTCCCACATCCACTGTCCGACTTCAGCCCATTCATCACTCTTAATGCTGATCGTAGCTGAGACGTTGTGTCCGTTTGAGCCTGTCTGGTGTCCACCTTTGACCCATTCTATAGATACTTTCTTTACTCTCTCTAGAAGGTCAATTGCTGTCTCGCTACGCAAGATTGCTCCATCTGGTGCACTCTGCGGTATAGAGATAATCGCTGTATCATGTGGTCTAAACTTATCATCCTCTAGCAATCCCGGAATATTATCCAAAAGATATCCATAAATCGATTCGTTCTTTCCAACTCTCAATCTACGAATGTAATATTCAGCATGCCAAGCATGAATTCCGCTTGAAGTTCCAAGAGTTAAACTTGTTGACCCTGCGGGCTTAACACATGTTGTTCGGGCTGCCTTGTTGATACCAATTTGCATTGCAACTCTTCGATTCTCTTTATTTACTTCCAAAGAACTCTCGGTCATACTAAGCTTTAGTACGCCACCAGATGCAATACCAGTCATAGAAACGCCAATAAGGGCCTCTTTTTCCGTTGTTCGCTTCCAGATAGGGCGTAGGTAATGAAAATCAGTATAAGACGCCTGAAGGGTCGCTATGAAGCTTGCAGCGCGTGATCTTGCATTCAGCTCTTCTTGAGTTGTAACGTCGGATACATTAATCTCAACCAAGTTGCAGAATTGATTAGGTCGTAGGCCGATCTCAACACATGGGTTAACCCCCCAATCTCTATCATTTGAAAGTACGAAACCCGGTTCTCCAGACTTTGACTCTTCGATTCGCTTCCAAACAAACTTGAAAGACTCTTCGGTAATCTTATGTCGTAATAGAACTGCTGAATTGTTCGCTCTTCCTCGTTGTGGGTTAAGCTCCCACCATGATCCTGCTTTCGACCCAAGCATTTCTTCATCATTCGCTGAGAACAACGAAATGAGTGCAGCCCGTCGGATTCCTCCGGCTAGAACGGCATCTGCAATATAACAGATGATATCATGAACCTCAATAGTAGAGAGTTTGTCTCCGTTTTGTTTTCCATCTAAAATCCCTTCCACTTTCACCAAACACTCTTTCAAAGGCTGTGGCCCTGGAGCTTTCCCACCGGATGTAACCAAGCGCATACCTTTTGCTCTAATATCCGAGAAGTCGAATCGTAGTTTTGATGTTCCCTTGAAGTAAGAGTTAATTAGTGCTCTAACAGCATCTGACCAACCCTCAATTGAATCTCCAATTAGGAATCGACGATTACGATTTGTGTTTGGTCGACGAATCTCTGGTAGTTTCTCTACATGATGCTTCTGTACTGAAAATCCAACCCCTGTTCCACCAAGAAGTAAGAACATGATCTCTCCGAAAACTCGGGCGTCATCGATTGGAGCAAACGCACAATTAAAGATACGGTTTGGAGCTACTTTGATAGGTTTGCCTCCAAACTGCAGTGATCGCATTGAAGGTAGTACTTTCTTATTAAATACATATACATATGCTGATCTGATTTCATCCTCCAAATGAGGGAACTTCTCAATATGCATAGCCATATTTCGAGTTGTAATATCTTCCCAGTTCTCCCTACGCTTAGAAGCTTCTAGGTATTTTGCATACTTCATATGAACTGTGACATCCGACAGTATTGTATTCTCTAAATTCATTTGTTTCTCCTTGAAATCTACGACTTTATCGTAGATAATAACTTTTTATTTTCGCGTTCTTTTGCATATTTTGCTTTCAATGTAGTTAAAGCATCGCCTGTGCTCTGCATACCCTCAGCTCCCTCGTTTCTATCAAGAATTGATACCTTAACGACAGACCAGTCAACAAAAGCATCGAATACTAAGCCGTCCGGACCATTCCTGTTCTTTGCAATGAACATTCGTCCCTTATTTGACTGCTTATCTTGGACTGTTCTCGATAATGAGAAGATGAAGTCCGCTACGAAGCATTTGCTGAAGGATTCCGAGATCGCTTCCATCGTGATGACTTCAGCGTTAAGACCGCCTCGATTGGTTTGAGAGGCAGTCCACACGGGGATTTCATAGGTTTGAGCAAGTCCTCGAAGGCTTTCGTAAGTTTCTTCCAATTCATGTCTTTTTTCACCTGTTACCCTTGGCGGTCTCAAAAGATCCGCATAATCAACTAATACAATATCCGGCTCAATGCCTCTCTTTCTTAATTTCTCAATGTGATTTTTTATCGTTGAGACAGATGCAGACTTCGTTGGGTACTCTTTAATTATGAGGGTTCCATCAATATCTTCAATTTTTCTTAAGATTTCTTCTTTGCTCTGACGATGCTCGTGCAAAGCCACTTCCGAAATACAACAATCAAATCGTTGCCCAACTACCGTATCTTTCAATTCTAGAGTATAATATACTACTGTCTTGCCTTGTAACAGGGCCTGTGTGGCTAGATGCACTAAAACCATTGACTTACCACTATTATGAGTGACTGTGAAGTCTTCCATTAGATATAAATGGTCACCATCCAAAGTAAAGCCATAAAAGTCGTCTTCCACAAGTTGTTGTACTTTGAAGCCTGTTCTCAACACACTCTTAACTTGCTTTCTAGGCGAAGCCGTCTTTCGTTCTAATCTCGAAGGAATAATACAGCAATCTCCACTAATGGAAACTCTATAATAAGTTCCAACAAAGTCACCACAAGATTTTTCACATTCAGTAACATAAGCTGCAAGACCTAGAGACCGAGCGATAAAGGCTACATCCTCTGATAAAGTCTGGGACTTCGAGATATAGTCATAGCAACCTTTAGACAGGCTTCCGTCGGTGTCCAACAATCCTGCAAGAACCTCAAGTCTATCTGTAACGCTAGCTGTTTTGTATGATTGTGGTATGAATTTGTCTCCCGATTTTGAACCCCGGAGACCTAAGTCCTCGAAGAAAGCTCCAACTTCATTTCTTTGACCTCTTTTCTGAGTATACAATGCTAAATCAACCGCAACTGAGTCCTGTTTTGAATATCGAGTAACTCTCATTTTGAAATCATTCTCAACGATTCGAGTTACCTCATTTAGTAACTCGCTATCTGCCGATGTGAATCTCATGTTATAATTACAAGTCGATCCGTCACCTAGCATGGCTCCCACGAAATATGGATGCTTCACTGAGGCACTACCTTCAAACTCCTGCACTTTACTTCTGTACAGTTTGTGAATATGCTTGAATGTATTGCTCTTCTGATTATACTCGTTTACGGTCAGGTTGATAACTGTTCCGGATTTTGATGTACCATCATTAGTTCGTACTAAAGATAGGATATGCTCACCATTTACAACAAAGGATTTTCCCTTTGTTGGTTGGATTTCATACATCATCTCATTTCCTCGACATAATCGAAGAACTGTCCGAAAACCGATAGGTCCCATCAGTTTGTCGCCAACTACTACGTCTTCAACATTCTTCATTGCGCCAGTTGATAACATAATCTTAGTACCAATAGCATGGCACCCAGTCGGAGCGATAACTACACCGAGTTCTGAGCTTCCTAAGCCACCTTTGATGATCTCGTCCATTCTTCTCCAACCTGTTGTGATTGGATTTCTAGCTGCCTCTTCAAATCGCAACAATGTGTCCTTGTGGAAATCATGACCAAAGTCATTATCCGTACCGAGAACCAAAGCATCTTTAATAACCTTCTCAATTTCATCAAAAGAGGAAGAATTAAGCAACTTCGCAGACTTCAACATGGCTGTTTTCAATGATTGCTTTCGGCAAAAGTCGATTGACTTGTCTTTTATAAATAGAGTTTGTTCTACGCCGTCTGATGTGTGAATACGGGCATAAAACTCTCTTACCTGCTGTGCTGTTGCTTTATCATGATTCCCTAACTCTGTTCGTAGTAGGGTCATCATTACTTCTGGATTCGGGTGAGTGTTGTACTTTTCTCTATAGTTTATCAATGTTTTAGCGAAGATCTGAAGATATTTCTTCTCGAAGAAGTTGATGTCTAACACTTCTGTTATTTGATCGAAAAATGGACGATCTTCCAACATAAGTTGGCATATATTCTCTTGAAAGCTTTTCCCAAAGCGAGAAAAGGATTCGGTCTTTGTAAGTTCTTTCATTTGTTCTCCTGTTTCATCACATGTAACACTTCTACTCTAATTTGTCAAGTAGTTTCTTACGATATTCTTCTATTCTAGCTTTGGATATGGCGAAATAATCTTCATCAAATTCCATTCCAATGAAATTCCTGTTCAAATTCAAGCAAGACAGAGCCGTGCTTCCAGATCCCATTACATTATCCAGTATCGTCTCTCCCTCGTTAGAGTAAGTCTCCACTAGCCAGTCTAAAACCGTTGTCGGCTTCTGTGTTGGGTGTATCTGTTGTTGTGCTGAGAAGTTTCTAGATTTGTTTAAGATTGACTTCGGATATCTCGTTCCTGTGTTATTTAATTCTTTCATTGGTTTTAGTCCATAACTATGAGTATTTCTCTTAGAGACATACCCCTCTTTATTCTTTGATTTCCTGTGGTATGGTTCACCCTTCTCCATTATCGGATTGTATGTGCTACCCTTGGAAACTTTGTAGAAAATTAGTATATTCTCATGAACCTTCATGGGTCTCTTCTTGGCTAAGCCCGGCGAACCACACTTATTTTTATTCCAGATTAATTCGTACCTAAACCACTCAGGCTTAGACATGATCAGTTTGGAGGAAAATGGTTGTGATCCGAATAAACATATTACCCCATTTGGCTTGATGACTCTCCCATAGTTCTCCCAAAGTTGGTCGAATGGGAGAATCTCATCCCATGCGCAAGATGTCGTTCCGTATGGAAGGTCAGCTAATATCATATCGATAGAGCCATTTTCCAGAGCACCCATTAGCTTTAGGCAGTCTCCCTTCATTAATCTTATTTGTTCATTCATTTTATATCTCCTTTATATATAAGTTAATAACCCATAGTTATGATCTTGTCAAGTCTTATTGTCTTATTTTATCATTTTACTGAATGCGTAACGCATATCTAAGAAGTTCAAGTGCATAGCATCATCATCAGATAGCATCTTATCAAATGTAAGTTTATCAAACTCTGGTTCGAATTCATATAGTGCTTTATCTATATCAACCCTATTCGACGTTTTGATGTTTGGGTAGTAAAGTTGCATGATCTGATAGTTATCTTTAATAAGCTGGGTACTAGCCTGAATAGTGTGGTGCATCTTCAGCTTCTTTCCGACCATAGCACAGTCTCTAATGATATCGTCAGCATTGTAGACGTTTTCTCGTATCAAGTATGGGAACTTCTTAGCAATAGTCTTAAGCCCTACTCCTCGGACTCCAGGAAGATTATCTGACTTGTCTCCGGCCATTGCACGAGCTAAGGCAAAGTTTTTTGGGTGAATACTAAACTCTTTAATAACAGATTCTAAGGTCATGATCTTCCGTTGTGTTGGCCTATATATCTGAGTTTCGGAGTTGCACAGTTGAAAGAAGTCCTTATCGGAAGATACAATTGTCTTTTTATAGCCACCATACCTGCTCGATTGTACAATATGAGCAATAATATCGTCCGCCTCGGTATAATCTGCTATAAGTTGCATTACAGGTATGCTATTGAGATACTCTATTAATCTTAATTGTTGGTACCCCTTGTTAATCTGCTCTTGGTCATCACTTAGCTCAATTGATCTTCGATTAAATCTAACAGCCTTTCTTCCAGCCTTGTACTCAGGGTTCAAGGAGCGCTTCCTACGGGACCCATCGAGACCATCCCAAGCGACTATCACCTCATCAGCACTAAAGTCACGTATGACCTTCTGCAAGCTCTTGATGAAGCCTATCGTGCCTCCTACAGGTATTCCTTTCTTATCCATATGTGGAGAAACCACATAAGACCGTAAAAACATGTTGAGCGCGTCTATTATAACTACATTTTTCATTTTATCTCCGTAAAGTGTTCTTGCAACTCTGTATTGTAAATCGACCCGACCGAAGTTCCAACCGCTATTATACAGTATTTGTCGAAAATAGTTAATATTTCGATCTCTATATTAAATGTTACACCTTCTTCAGATATTTCTGATTCTTCGGTCTCAATCGGGTAAAACTCTATGTCTAATGGGCCTAGGGTGTCGTTAAATGCAAATTTATCCATTATCAGCGTCATTCCATTGTTTAGTGTTAGTTTTTGTCCTTTTATAATATTCATCCGTTCCATCCGAATAGGTGTCTTAAAAACTGTTTTATAACATTTTCTCTTTGTTGGTCGGACTCGGCTTCGTGATATAGCCATGAATAGGTGATTTTCTCTTTCTCCAACTCTATTTTAAGTCTTTTGATATCAAACTTTAGACACTCAATCGCCTCTTTGTGCTCATTAAGATATACTCCGTGTCTATCAACGATATCAAAAAGCTCACCCCACCTTCCCTCATTGTTCGCTGCACTGGCTCTTTTAAAGTCCTCTTCATATTCCACTCGTCTTGGATCATCCATTTTGAGATTATCAGGATGAAGCTTCTTAGCAATTGCTTTGTAGACATCTTTTAGACTCTTTGTTTCGGCATGCTTTTCTTCTTTAAAAGCTATGAGCGCTAGGCCTTGCTTCACCTTATTCGAGTGCCTCTCTGTGAATATCAGGTCGGCCTTCTTCTGATTTTTTTCACTCAACTCTTTCAAGTCGACATCGTTTTCAGCACACCATACTCTGTATAGTATTTCAAACTCCAAGTGAGCGTCGCCTAAGATTTCTTGGACGTATCGAAGCTCGCTTTCAATTGACCTATATTCATTTAAAAACTTTAAAAATTTAAACTTATCCTTTTTCATTGATCTACTCCAGTGATAATATTTCTTTCAATTTCTCTATAAATCATTTATTCTCAAGATGACTGAGTGTTCTCAGATCATGGAGTGATACTCCTTCTGTTTTATTGTTAATCCACTTCACTTTAGCATGCATCCTGTGACTTACTTCAAGATCCACTATGAATCCTATGGTCTCCTTTTTCGGAGCGGTGCTTCGAGGATATTTTTCGAAATGATTTATTCTTTTTTTTGGATCAAACAATACAAGATCTCCGATAGAGAAGCCCATACCACTATCAATATAATCATTTAGTGTTTCTGTTATCTCGTTAATCAGGAAGTTTGTTTCTATTGGCTTGACCCCTGTTGGCGTCAGGAACTCTATAGAGGCGCTTCCACCTATGGATACTGTTATCTTCTCGTCCTCTATAAGGACATTCACATCTCCTGCTAAAAATGGAGTACGATTAGCGATCTGCTCGAGCAAGAACCTCTCGGTTCTTTCATAGTTTATTTCTTTAACTTTGTCCATAATATCTCCTTCTATAATATAATAACTCTATTGTTGGCTCTTGTCAAGTAAAAAGGCCCGGGAATGATATCCAAGGCCTTATGGGTACGTTTTTTGATATTTTACTTGTCTTCTTCTATATCAATGTCTGTGTTCTTACCTTCTTTAACAAATTTGCAGATCATCTCTTCATCCAAGATATCATGGACAGCTTTTCTAAACTCTTTGTCCTCTAACATTTTGGTTTCCCATTCAGACCGTCTAAGCTTAAAGTGTTCGCCAGAAAGAGATATAACTTCTACCCACTTACCAATCTTAATATTGTTGCTCTTGGAGAGCCGTAGAGCTTCGAAAATGGACTCTTCGTCTTGTATGCCCACATTGTCCCCCCAAAGGATCTTGAATCCACAGGTTCTACCTTCAGAGCCGAATCTAGACTTCTCAATCTGAACCTTCACTTCTGATCCAATTCTTAATCCTGAACTGTCGGTAACATACGCTGCTTTAGCTTTTCTCTTAACAAGCCAAATTCTCAACGAAGAGAAGTATTCAATTGACTTTCCTCCCGGGGCCACAAGTGGTGTGGTGGCCACATAGGCAAGATTCTTTGATATATTCACCTTCAGTTGATTAACCATCAAAAATGTACATTGTTGGTTAGCCAAGGGCAATACAAGCTTAGGAAGAGCTTTAGAGAGTACTCTAGCCTTCACAGCCATTGAGCTTTGAGGGTTGAAATCCTTCGATGTATCAGAACTTGTTGATGTTGCCGCAATTGAGTCCCAAATGAAGAAGAACTTAGTTTTAGGATAATCCTCCATCATGCTCTCGACCATTTTGAGAACCATCTCGCAAGATGAAGCTTGGACATAGTTCCATAGGTTGTCTATGTCTATTCCAAGCTCACTTAGAAAGAAAGGATCCATCGCTGACTCGGAGTCAAAATAGATAACATGCTTTCCCATCTTCTGAGCTTGGGCGGCAATGGTACAAGCCATATAAGACTTACCAGAGCCACTTAAGCCAGCAAGTTCGGTTATCTTACCAACAGGGATACCCCCCATCTTACCCTTACAGAGTATAGAATCAAGCCATCTTGATCCTGTCGGAACCCACTCCTTAACCATCGTTGGGTTGTCTTCTCGCAAATCATGGGCAACTTCAATACCTGCTGTCTTGTTGATATAATCTCTTAGACTAGAGACGCTGATATTGCCCGGCTTGCTCATTATGCTTTTGATTCTTCAGCTACTTCTTCAGTTGCTGTATCATCTTGTACTTCTTTATCGCCACAAGCGAATAGTGTTATAAGTAATAAAATCATGCTATGCTTTCCTTATTGTTTAGTGTAAAAACAAAGCCCCCTTTCGGAGGCAGTGTCTAGTGTAGTATTTTTACTCTGCGCTCATAAAATCTGAGTACGCTTTATCAACGTCAGAAGAATCAGTCTTTTTGTACTTAGAAGTCTCACTTGAAGACTCTTCAGCTGACTCATCTGAAGATAAGTAGCCATCCAAGATGATTTGAAGCTGTTCTGTTGTTTTGCGGTCAAACAAATCATCAATTTTAGGAACAGAGGCTAAAAGCTCTTCACAATCAGCGACAGCATCATCACAAAGGACAGATGGTCGTCGTCGAGGTTGCAATTGAGTCTTAGGGAAGCTTCCTTTACCAGTTGATGCAGTATAGGTCAAAGTAAGATCAGTTCCTTCTTCAACGTCTGTAATATCTCCATAATCAGGATCAAGAACATAACTGAGCAGTGCTTCATATGCTTGTTTTCCATATGCCCAAATCTTAACGCCTTCTGACTCAGCACCACGGACAAGTACTGGTGAGTAATAACGCTTCTTTGCAAAGAGCTTCTTTGCTTCTGTTTTCAAGGTGTTATCATCATTCTTAACGCCGTCACGCCATAATTGTGTTGCGAAATCGCAGATTGGACAAGGTGTGTTGTCGTTGCGCTTGTTACAGTAAATGCCCGGATTCTTACCTACTCCATAATGGAATTGGAATTCGCGGAACGGATCACCGTCTGCAGTAGGAACGATACGAAGTTGTTGGACGCCCGGTTTTGGTTTCCACATAGTTGAGTTACCTCCTCCGTTTCTTTTACCACTTTTCGACGCTTCTAATTTTGCGCGCATTGCTTCTAAGTTCAATTTCATAATAATATACTCCTAGTTTATTTATTATTTATTTTTATTTTTTTGTGTTGTATCACTAAGGTAGCTAGGCTATTCTTTCATCCCGGCCCCATTGCAAATCTTCTATAACATAATGTAACATCTTTTAGCTAACTTGTCAAGTTTTTATTTGCATTACTAATTAGCTCTTCGTTGTCTTTATTATACTACTAATGTAACATCTTTTGTAATACTTGTCAAGTATATTTGATGTCTTTTTTTTATTTATCTTAAAAAATGGTACACCCACCAAGATTCGAACTTGGGACTTCATCTTTAGGAAAGATGCACTCTATCCGACTGAGTTATGGGTGCAAAAAATACGAATAAGAGCAAAGAAGGGTCCTAGTAAGTGGGAGTCGAACCCACGTCATCTGGAACTATCCAGCGATCTACCAAAACTCGATAAAGCCAATTCTTATAAAATCTTACCAACAGACATCTCTTTATCTTCATATATCAAATATTGCCCTGTATTAAGAGTATCAATCGGTATATAGCGACCACCTAGGTATTTTTTATATACACCTAAGTTCAAATCTTTTGTCGGAGTATGTCCGATAACTTGTCTATATTTCTTCTTAATATCTTTAAGTCTATTACTTCTTAATAAAGAGTTATGCCTAATCCATAATGGAGAAGACTCGACATTATCACCAGTAGGACTAAGTCCAACGAAATCAAATACACCAATGTCTGTGTGAAATAGCTCGTTTATATCTTCAGCAATTGTATCTAGTGACTCATACTTAACAAACTTGTCCAACCATTCGGTTGAAACTCCCGCATGTGTGAATAATAGATCATCAAGTAAATAAGCTATTCTTAAATAGTCCTTTTCCCTAGCAAAATTAAGAACCATATTGATAGACATTGCATTTTTCTGCTGATATCCAGAGTAGTTCTCATAACTTCTCATATAATGATGTTCATGATTACCATATAACATATTAATTTCCATACAAGGATTGTCCTCCTTGAATTTCACTATGTTATTGAAGTTTTCAATCTGTTCTCTCCCTTCTATATCATATGAATCAAAGTAGTCTCCCATGAAAACGGCAATATCAGGTTTTTCCTTTTCTAAGATATCTTTCCATATCGTTCGACCATGAATATCTCCGATTGCAACTAGTTTCATACTTCCTCTCTTTTTTAAAATGGTGTTCTAACCAACTGAGCTAGGGGGTCTTTTTTTCAATTATTGTGCTTGCTTATAAATAGTTTCACGGCACGGCCATCGTCCTGTAAGTGGACTTCTAAACCGGCAATATCCCGACTCACACAAGCTCTACCATTCTCGTCAATGATCTCCAAGCGTGTAATCTTCTCTGGGTTTTAAAACTTTTGCTTTCATTATATAGTACATGTTTTTTTGATAAAGTGCTCGAATAGGGATTTGAACCCCATAATTCGATGCTTTAGATAGAGCGCCTGCCCACATCGTTATCTGTAACCGTACAGCCGAGCAAAAATGTAACAATTGTTTAACTTAGGATGTTATCAACTAAGACTAGCAACGCTAGCTCTTTCTTATATTAGTAATGTAACACGTTATATATATCTTGTCAAGTCGTTTCTTGTTCTTTTTTCAACTTATCTAGATATTCTTTGTCTTTCCCTTCTACACCAAATCCCCAACAGTCCCAACCTTCTGCTTCCTCTCTAGAAAACAGCTCAATCTTCTTTTGTGATGGAAACATAAGGTTAATCCTGTCTCTGATCTCAGAAGGCTTCGCTGAGTGTTTTCCTCTGTCCTCTTGTAAGAACTGTCGGATATTTCTTGCACCTCGTGGTTGAGGTATCTTCCCTTTCTTTCTCTTTCCAACCAATACAATCTCGCACTGGCTCATTGTGTAATATCCGGGATTTGTCTTTCCCTTATGCCATACGAAAGCGATTGTCTTATAATCGAATCCCCATGAGCCCATAAGGTTTATTGCCTGATCTAAATGGGGGCTGGATGTCCACATAAACATGAGGCAATCTTTCTCGCAAATAGATTCCATTGGATAATCTTTCAACTTCTTCACCTTCACGGTGCTATAATGCTTGATCGCTCCGCCAGTTTCTACACCTTCGGAGCCACTATGTTGCTTACCACCCTTATAATCCCAAGGAGGGTCACAATAGATGATAGAGTACTTATCCTTTTCAGTGATACCACCTTCTTCATCTAAAAATAAGTCTGCTCTAATCATTTTCCTGCTCCAATTTCAATCTCGCTATGTGTCTTCCCAAATACCACTTGGCCTTCTCTAGGTCTACTATATTATCTACACCAACCTTCTTACCTGACCTGGAGATGTATTTAACAACATTTCCAAGAGAGAACCCAAGGTCCCAAGCTTCAATAACTGATATTACTTCATGCTCAGCATCGACTCCGCCATAATGATTGGGGTGATCCACAAGTTCAAGTTCTTCTTCTGAATTCTCATCTACGGCCCTATCTATGCCTTCTCCTATGATTGCTTTTGAAAGAGCCTGTAAGACCGTTAAGCCGTAGTATTTATCAATTAGGTCGTGTTCTAAATTAAAAACATAAACAGAGAAATTATCAAAATCGTCTGGTTTTGTTATTACCTTAAACTCTAGGCCATTTTCCATAAACTTCTTTCTTGCCTGTGAAATTAGGCTTGCTTCTTCGCTTCTTATTCTTGGATTACTCATTCACCCAAATCCTCTTGTTGTATATAATGTGTGTAATGAATCGAATAATGATCACTATGATCTCCGGAAGATTTCCAGATTGCATATGAAGCATCTCTATCATCAGATCTATTGTTTCTAACTTTAGCTTGAATCTTCGTGAGCAATGAATCATCATTATCCAAATCATCTTCGCTTATATTGAAAAGATAACACGTCTCGGTAATGTTGTCAAGTGGAAAGAGAAAACTTTCTTCATTATCATCAACTTTTCCATATCCCAGCGTTGAAATCCTCGAATATTCCTTAGGTTTTTGCAATGCTCCAAACTCAGGAGAAGTATGCATACAGAACATCACATTTTGAACAATTGAATAAATATGAAAATTTACTTTTTCGTAGTACTTCGATAAAACACCTGTTCCAACTTGAGAGATCATTTCTTTATTAGAAGATAAGATAATGTTCTTTATCTTACCAGATCTAGCATATTGCTGTAAAATGTTATAATGTGCATTATTTCTTAATATCTCTTCTCGTGATGCGAACTCTAAGTCTGGTATAATATAGAATACAGTCATTTCAATGGAGCTCAGTGCCTCTAGAACCCTTAACGAGGCTCCAGCTATCTTACCAGAGCCGCATAGGAACAGAATCCCCTCTTGCTCATCCTTGACGAGATTGGGATCAATAGATACCGGATGAGCATCATACTCCTCAACTGTGCTTCTAGACTCTATACCGTTGTTTTCATCTAAAAGTAAAATATTATATTGATCATGTCGCTCAAATATCTTAGAAACATTAATTCCTGCTTTTCCAAGTCCAACTACAATCATTTAAAACTCCCGGGAGTTGCAGGATAGCCATTGTACAGTGCTATTCTAAACTCAGTTAGCCAAATCTGACCGTTTTTGTGAGTTTTTTGCATAACAAGTCGCTCTGTTGACCTTTCTAGGCACAGATTATAATCTTCACGGATTACATAGCACTTCACGTCTCCATCATCGGTGATGCTTGAATACTTCAAGGTCAGTTTATCTGTTGTGATGTAGTCATCATAAACTATGATGGTAGGCATTAATGTGTTTGGAAAGGACTCGCCTTTTCTAGGTCTCCAGACTCCATTTGGCTCATACCATTGAAAAGTAGCCTTCCTGCTTATCTTATAAACATCTGCTGCTTGTGAGATACCAACTAAAAATAATAAATTTAACATTTTATTCTCCTACCATTTAAATTTCTTCATGCTTCCTAGGCTTTTTCCTAGTGAAACATTTACTTTGAACTTTCCTAGTTTAGTGTCTCCGAATATTTGAACCAAATACGGGATTAAACCACTATCCTCCTCGTGGAGGTCAATGATAACGCTATCATGGATTACAAAGCTAACATGGGATTTCTTCCCAATGAGATACTTACTTATTTTATTGAACCTATCCATTGTGTTATCAGAAGATGCTGATTGGAGTAGGTAATTGAGAGCTTTTGCTCTTGGGCAAGGAATCTCTCTTTTGAATGGCGTATGAACCAATCCGTCTATGTAATGTTTCTCAATGAGGATTTCCCTGTCGTAGATATCAGATTGTAATGCTTCTGACTCTGGATTATAAATCCAAGCAAATAGTTTTTGTTTTGCTTGTTCTCTGCTAAGTTGCTCTTTAAAAACGTTCGCAATATTCCACTCATGTATATCTCCATCTGGTTGTTCTTTATCCTGTAATGAAAACAGGGTTCTTATTTCCGCCGCATTGAAATCGAGTTCTAAAAAAGAATCATTTGTTGGATAGACATGTTTCTTTAGCTCTCTTTTTAGATTCAATATCGGAAATGTATCTTTCTTCGTGGTTAATCTGCCCGTTATTGTTCCAAAAATGTCGTAATCAACAAAAGCATCTCTTCCATGAAACTTATCATATAAATATTTTGCCTTAGGTTCGGAGCTTATCTCTGAATGTAAGGCGATTGTATTAATTTTAACCCTTTTCAACGACAACATTCTAATATTATCGAATGTCTCCTTGAGAAAGTAATAATTCTTAGGTCGTTCAATGTTTTCAAATACCCATTTGGTTATTTCGTTCTTACAATCAAAATAACGCCTCAAATGGTTTTGAGGAACAACATCGTAAAAACAAACATCGTTCAGGTCTATCTTGGAAGTATTAAAGGCTTTAAAATGGGCCTTAAGCAGACCGTTAGCCTTTGCCCACCTCTCCACAAGGTGACTAGGGCAAGAATCCTCTAGTGAAGATCCTAGGGCCCATAGCTGAGCATAATCGATATCTTTTCCAAACAGAAGTTTAGACCAAGACCAAGTCTTGCTGATACCTTTTGGGATTCTATCATGGAAAAACTTCCCATTCATGTATGTTCCTGCACATTCAATTTTGCTATCCATTAGCTGGAATATCATTCATCCTCCGTTCAGAGGAGAATAATGCCCCCAAGCACTACAAACCTCTGTTTCTAAGTTTTTGTTTGAGATCATGGTATCCATCGGGCTTATTCCACAACTGATCCTTGAACTCATTATTAATGTAACTCATTGCTGATGCCTTGTCAAGTCTTTTCAGTTGATATTTAGCTTTTTTATAGATATTCTTTATAGTTTGCTCTCCAAAAGGCCTTCCTTCTTCTGAATTTCTTAGTCTTATATACATATCAATTTCTTTTAAATCAGAGTATGGTCGAGTCTGTGGGTCTATTGTTTCTAGTTTGATGAAAGAGGATACTACTCTTCCACATTTTATTTCATCTTTTCTGGAGAATGAGTTTTTCTGCACATATTTATTATAAAATATATTAATATAAGTATACAGTATACTATTATCTATATTATATGTTTTATAATAATTATTACTAAAGAAAGAAGTTAAAGAATAACTATTATATAATTGTAGTATACCTTTATTGGTAGTATTAGATATATCATACACTAATATATTAGGATTCATGTTAGATATACTAAATCCCATATTAATAGATAAATTCTTAAGATACTCAAAATTAGGATTATCAATAATACTATCTACTTTCAATTGATCTCCATCCATAGGTATATCTAAATAAGAGAAAGATAAACCAGTATTTAATATACTACTATTATTAGAAGTATTCCACCTAGTCAGTGTTATAGGAGTTCCTACTATATCATTCAAAACTAAATTAAAAAAGTTGTTTACATATGATTCATAGTGTGTTATAATACCCTTACCAATCCTATTTGGGATGTGTGTATTGTTGTAGAATCGTAGGATATCCCCCAAATATTCTGCGTAACTCAGCCTAGGGTCTTTATATGTATTTGTGACTTCCATTGTACCAAAGCTAAAACCTTCAGCGGTTATAATTCCTCTTTGGAAAGCTGCCTGAAGATTCAATCTCATCAGAGAAAGACTATCGGCGACTGGTGCTAGTAATCTTCCTTTACCGACAGAGGTAAGCTTCTCATCTTTAGGTATGATTGAGTTGTTTTCATGGTCAACTACTCCATAATGCAGTCTTTCTACGAAATGAACATCTTTCAGAGCTATATCAAAAGGGTCTTTATACGCTTCTTGTCCCCACTTCAGGGAGTAAGCCATTCTCTTGAATGCTCCATCATCGTTTGTTGAATTGAAATCTCTAGACATACTACTCTCCTACTTTTGTTTTACTTATGATATCTTCTAGCAGAGCATTACAGTGTGAATGAGAATCTTCCACCGATACATCCTTTTGAGACCCAAGTAATGGTTTGTGGTTTGTTCCAATGAATTTGGAGCTTATTTTTATTGTATAGTCTTGATTTGTTTGCCCTAAAGAGTACTCTACTGACTTAACGATATAGTAGCCACCAAAGCCAGTTATATTTGCAACTGTCCCTGCAACATGTGGGTTAGCTTCGCCGAACATTTCGTAGGCTTTGGCTTTCTCTGCGATATTTATAGATTTATGTCTCTTATCAGCTAAGATAAGCAGTGGATCTGTATGAAATTCATTTCCCCAATCCAACAAGATAAACTCGAATATAACTCCGGGATAGAATATGGTGTTTGAGTTGCGATCCTTGAAAGAGAAGTCTAGATCATATACATTTGATAGTAGACTTAGACTACCATAGTCGTTGTTGAAATACCTAGCTTCCCTAAGGAATGGCGAGTCGGTTTTGGAGAATGATACATCTGATACGCAATTAAACTTATTGTTTTTTACTCCATATATTATTGTCGGAACATAATTATTTTCCAAGTTGAATTTTATACCTGAGAAGTTTGAGTTTGTGTGTTGATAGAACACAACATAATCTCTGGACTTATTCATATCAAAAGCAGACAGCCTCGGAAGTATAGGAGTATTACTTTCTCCAGTACTTGATTCTATATCAAATCCAACTGTTTCAATACCATTCTCTCCTACGGGATATTTACCTATAGGAAGTTCGGCTTCCCTGCTTGTAGAGAAGAATGAGAATCTATAATTTGGAGATCTATTTTCCCTATACTCATAGCATACATTACCAACAAATCGATCAATATAGTTTAATAGAAAGTTCCTCAAAAAAGTAACTGCGGGATAAAACGTTACTCCTTTGGAAGTAACATTATTATCAAACCAAATAGAAAATGATCCCAAATCTATTGGTATATCTAGTGGATTATAAATTCTATATCCACTATCTTCTAACGGATCTTCAACATGTATTTCTCCAAATAACATCTTCAAGTTCTTCAATATTTCGGAACCCCCAGAAAGTGTTCCTGAGAAGAATGTATCCATAAGGTCGGCAAAAAATACGAAACTAGATCTTATTGCAGTATCATATCCATCCACGGCATCGACAGCTTTGACGTACTTCTTTGTAAAGTCTTCCAATTTTCCTCCCTCACTATCCAAGGTTATAATTAAATTGGGATTTATAAGACGTTCAACGGAATATTTCTTTTCAAAGTCGATACCTGCCGTTGCTGCAACCAAGTTGTCTTTTTCTACAGTAAGGGAGAATACTTTTCCTTTCATCATAAGATCATTGATTATTGTTCCGGTTTTTATCTTAGCAGTGTTGGAAGAGTACCAAACTTTTTCTAACCTAATAGCCTCTTTGAGAGCTGCTTTGCTATTATCGCTACATTGAGCTTTAAGTTCTCTTATCTTTGATTTCACTATACTCCTAGTCTCTCTAAATTCTGCTGTACTTAGAACATCTGTGTCGGGCATCGAGAGACTACTCTCAAAGTAGCCACGATAGTTTATCTTAAAAGAGGTTTCACCTGTTTCTGAGTCTCTAGATATACTGTGATCAATTGTTGTTAGGTCGACGATAAGTGAATCCTCATCTTGCTTGTCTCCAAATATAACAAGTCTAACTCTAGAATAATCAGGACTATACTCTCCCACCTCTGCCCTAGGATTATCCACTTCTTTTGTACCTGATATTTTACCATCGTTTGGTAGTGTTACGAGATTAAACAACTTAACTGTCTCAGAAGTAGCACCCTCAGCTGAGGATTCCGGGAATTCGCTAGATATATCTTCATTTTTTTCGTTCCCAAACCAAATAGGCTTTGAAATAGGTGAATCTAGAGAGTCTAGCGAACTTATCTTAAATTCCATTTCAACTTGCACATCTTTTCTAGCTGTAGATGGATTCGTTCCTTCAAACTTTACATCTATTTTCTCTAAAAAATAATTATTTTTCTTCAGATCTGAGGTTTCCATTATGTTTCCCCAATTGAAGTCTTTTTTGTTCATCCAATAGTCTTCAACTAGTCGGTCCTTTGTTAGGAATAATTCCTCTTTCTTAATTACTCCATTTTCTTTGTATACCCAGAATAGCTTCTTATTCATAGTACTATCAACATTATTGATGGAAAAATCATCAGAGATAGTACCATCATCTTTCCAAAATCTCTTCAAAAGCAATTTGTTTAGTAGACTATGACCCTCATTTACCTTTACTAAACCATTTGGTGTTGAATATTGCCTACCCTCTTCCGATGGACCATCCACATTAGATGATTCGCCTAGATTTATATTGCCTGGGGCTGGTATTGTAGGGCCCAAGTTAGTATCTATGAACCATTGAGGTATCATCTTCAATTCGGTAGTGTCCTGTCCAATCAAAATATCGGGATCTTGAATGGGCCAAGGTATCTCATTTATCAAATAGCATTGTATGAGGTCTATGAAGCTTGATGGATCACTACCATAATCTTTTGCCTTCACTCCCAATTTGTTGGCTGCGGCAGCATATGCTTCATTTATCTCAGCAGAAGCAGCAGACTTGGATGCATTTTTGAGCTGTTCTAGTGTGACTACTTCTTTTTCTTCACCTTCTTTTAGATCTGGTGCGAAAAAATCATTGAATCCAATCATTATCGTTATGGATTCTACTTTGGATTTATCGTTCTTCTTTCCAAATACCTGATCCCAAAATTCACGAGCAACGTCAGTCCTTACTTGCTCTGGTTGGGCATAGATAGACTCATATGCATGACCGAAACTAGCCGTCTTTTTTACTGACTTCCTATTCTCGTTGGCGATAGAATCTATTATATTAGTACCAGATCTATGTATATACGAGGATAGTGCTTCCCTAGTCTTTACGTTGAACTTATCAGACCTTCGAATTTCATCAGATCCAGCCCAAGCAAGCAAGGGATTCTTGATATACATATCATATATGATACCCTTTTCGCTTTCCGTTAGGTCTTTTCCCTTATTATTAGAGTCCCATTGGGTACCCAAAAGAAATAATAACGTGTACCAGTCTTCAGCTTCAGATGCAAAAGATAAAGCGCCTGAAGAGGTGTTAAACGCCTCTACTGATTTAGCGCTTGGGTTATCTTTCTCTATTTTTGATAATATATTGGTATGGACAGAGTTCCAATCTAGGCCTGTTGGAAGTCCATAATGCCACTTCCAAAAGTGACTATCATTGAGACTAGGTTTTCCTTGAATCGGTGCCGGCAAGTAAGTTACCCTAAATGCAAATCTCTCTTCAGCTGATACTTTGCTACGAAAACTAATCCTCTCGGGATATCTAGCATACAGCGCGCTCGGGTTTCCAAGGTCAAGAACAGAATTTGCCTGCTCGATATTATCATATTGTTCTTCCGGATGGTCATGGTGAGCCAACGCTTGAGGGGAAAACCTCCTTAATTGACTCCTATATTCAGTTATCTTAGATTCATGGTTCCTAAATAGACTAGCTGCTAAGGTGTGGTCGGTTTCAACAGTGGAATAAAAGCCCTCTTTAAATAAAGTCTTAGACATATTACCTCATTGCCTCGGCTATTAAATATGCTTCTTTTGGAATGTAGATAACATCCCCGATTGCACAATGATTATCCGTTGGCTTCTTGTTAATAATCGCCAATACCCACCATAATGATGGATCGCTCATATGCTTGTTAGCAAGCTTCCAGAAAGAATCACCTGCGCTCCATATATGTTCTTCGCCTATCTCAAACTCTCTACCAGATAGAGATCCAAAGTCTTTTGATCTCCTTAGCTTAATGTACTTAATACCCCTACTCTCAAGTAGTGTAAAGTACATATCGTTATCTAAAATAGCAGTCTTGTCG
>Ga0206131_10000571_pt1 | contig 50990 bp, 55 predicted proteins | sample Helgoland_Spring_FD_148636 | JGI IMG/M metagenome (GOLD analysis project Ga0206131, IMG submission 148636) | Pelagic subsurface seawater microbial communities from Kabeltonne, Helgoland, North Sea - Helgoland_Spring_Bloom_20160517_1 | ecosystem: Environmental > Aquatic > Marine > Epipelagic ... | reverse complement strand
GAAGAGTTTGAAGAGAGAAAAACAGTTATTAATCAAATTATATCTGATAGAAAATAACCTAAAAATATAAAATATATATATATGACAATTATTAATGAACCAATTAATTTTGTATGAAACAATCAAAATTAAAAGTGGTTTTAGAGAATGCACTGAATTTAAAAAACAATTAAATCAATGTCTTGAAAATAATATAATAGATGACTGTAAAATTGCAGTTAATAATTATAAAAAATGTCTTGCATTAAATGAAATTCCTCATTATATTATAAAAAAAACTAAAGACACACACGAAAGCCAATAAATTGTATTCTACAATCTGGCATCTGAGCATTTCTATATTTACTATTAATTAGGAAATCTGGAACTGCCCAACTTCCTCCTCGACAAACTCTTTTATGTCCAAAAAATGGATAGCTCATTTCACGATATACAGGATCTATCTTGAAACTATCATATGGATAAATTGGCTCCTGACACCATTCCCATACATTTCCAAATAATTGACTTACACCATGATGATTATCACCAGCCATATATTTATCAACTTCAACAGGACTATCATACTGGTAATTAATATTACAGTATTCGTCATTAATCCTACGATTACCCCATGGATACAAAGTTGTACCTCCGTTGGTTGCCAGGAATTCCCATTCACTTTCTCTGGGTAGTCTATAACCTGCCCATTTACAATAAGCATTTGCTTCATACCAAGATATATTAGATACCGGTAAATTATAATCCATCTCTAAATATTTATTAAATCTTTTTACCTTCCAACTACCATCATCTTTTTTCCAATATAATGGATGTTTTATTTTATTTTTTTTTATCCAACGCCAACCTTGTTGTAACCAATACGATTTGTTCTTATATCCACCAGCTTCCACAAATTTCATATATTGATATTGAGTGATAGGATATTTACTTACTTGAAAGTCCATAACTTTCACACTAAATGAAGGCATTTCATTATCGAAAGTGAAATTAAAAACGTCACTATCGATACCTTGGGTAAATCCAAATCCTGGTATTTTTATAAATGATACAGGTAATGGATTACTGTTATTAATAATAGGAACGTTTAATGTTCTAGGTTTCGGTAGGTTTAAACAGATACTAGAAAATAAGAAAGATTCGTTATGCATCTCATTATGAAGTAAACTTATCATTATAAGATAAGTATTAATATTATCAATAACTATTGTATCATGTTCTATAGCTTCTATAATAAACATAATCGTTTTATGATATGAATTTATAATTCTTTTACTATTATATTTCATTTCAAACCTTTCTTCTTTGGATACAATATGAGAATTAAATTTATTATCAGAATCAGGAATAACTATACCTTCTAATAATTCCATTTCAAAAATTAAACGTAATGTTTTATATTCCCAAAAATACACTACATGTCCTAACTCCCAAATAAGAGGATTAGTACTTCCAATATGGTCATTCCTTTCATAACCTGTTATTTTTTTTTTTACAAGTGGTTCTAGAAAAGTCATTGTTCTAGTATACGTTTTTTTCAAATTGGTTATTAACCATTCTTTACTTACTTTAAAATGTTTTCGTTTAATTATTTTATATATTTCATCTTTACTTAATTCAAGATTCATTATATATTTTTGATAATAATTATCTAAATAGGTTTAATATGTCAAGTGGTTTTATGGTAGGTATATTAGCAATGTATTATTTGTTAAAAGAAAAGAAATATACTATATTGAATATAGCTGAAGCTAAAACTATGATAAAAAATAATATAGACGAGCAAAATTATTTTAAAACAATCTTAGATGTTAGGTCTAAGGAGGAATATAGTGAAGGTCATTATCCTGGAGCAATAAATATACCCTACGATACTATAATGGAAGATAAGGTGAAAGATTTAGAAACTCCAATATTAGTATATTGTCGTTCTGGAAGAAGAGCAGTTATAGCTGCTAAAAAACTTTATAGTTTAGGTATTAAAAAAATTTTTGTAATTAACCAGAGCTATAATAAATTAAAATAAATTGTTAGCTATTGTTATATGATTAATAATATGAAATAAACTTACATAATCCTATTTATTTTCCATGTAATTATAAGTTTCCTCTTAACTTTCATTACTATAATCTAAATAAAGTCTTTTCCTGCTAAAGAATTTAACGTTGTGTGGATTATCTAAATTGAGACATACTTTTACTACTAAATAGAGCATTACTATTTCTATGTAAAGCAAATCTTTTTCTTTTTACAGCCGCATTTTTTTTAGTTAAAGCACTTATTTTTTTAGTTAAAGCAGATCTTTTTCTTCAAACTCTAGCACGTCTAGCACGTCTACTCATACTAAAGTTTTCTTTACCAACATTTAGAAAATAACATATTAATAAAATAAAAATTACTATATTAAAATTTTTAACATATATATATATATAGATATTTATATAATTAATTAGTTATATTTTTATTATTTGTAGTGGGATGTGTTTTTTTACTTTTTTTTGGATAATAATTTTTATAATTAATATCGGTTCTTACTTTACTTTTAGGTACAATAGCATAATTTACCCATGATTTTCTAACTACACGATAATTTTTTGGAATAAGCCAACTAATTTTGTTCATTGATATCATAAAATACAAATATTTTCAATCTTTTATATATATATATATATATATATATGGATATTAAGAATAAATATTTAAAATATAAAAAAAAATATCTTGAGTTAAAAAAAAATATGATTGCCAATAAAATTATAGGTGGTGGTTTGAATATATATCTTGTTTCAAAAGAAGGTGATAAGTTTCAAGTTGAAAGAAATGTTGCCGAAATGAGTAATCATGTTAAATCATTATTACCTGATGATGATGAAGAAGATGATATGAACGAAGAAATACCACTTCCACTAGTTTCATCAATTGTTTTAGCAAAAGTTATTAAATTTTGCAACATACAAAACGATTTTGGTCCTATGAAAGAAATTCAAAAACCTATAAACTTTAATAATTTAGAAAAAATTGTAGATAGCGTGTATGTAAAATTTATTAATGATTTAGAATTAACGGATGAAGATGGAAGTGGAAGTATGTTTAAAAAATTAATTTATGCGGCTAACTACTTAGAAATTAAACCATTGTTAGATTTATTGTTAGTTAAAGTAGCTACAATATTAATTGGAATGGCACCTGAAGAAATTCATAAAACTTTTAAAGTTAAAAACGATTTTACTCCCGAAGAAGAGGAGGAAGTAAAAGTAGAAGGTTTGTGGAAACCAGAAGATGATATAGGAATGGTAGAAGAATTTTCCCCAGAAATAGCAAAATCATTAAAAAGTAAAAACGCTAGGACTCGATTATCAGCAATGGTAGAAGAATTTTCCCCAGAAATAGCAAAATCATTAAAAAGTAAAAACGCTAGGACTCGATTATCAGCAGCAAAAGATTTACTAAAAATTCTAAATGATCTTAAAGAAGGTGAAGCTAAAAAATCTAAAGAAACATTATGGAATGATGTAGTTTCTGACTTGATTGTTCCTTATGAATATGGAGTTATTTATCGTCCTGAAGTAATAATTTCTTGGTGGAGAAATACTATATTTCCTTTTATTGGACCATCTTCTTTAGATAGATTTAAGTTACGGAAATTATGTAGATTATTTCGTGATTCTTTAATACCACCTATATGGGCTAAATTCCCACATTCTAAATATAGTTCATTAAATAAAATGATAGAAGCTATTAAAGATGAACAATGGAAGAACTGTGATAGTCCAGAACATCTTTCATCATTGTTATCTAAATCTCCTAGTTACTCCTTCACGGGGGTTGTAGGAGTGACTGTGAAAGTAAAGTGGACTAATAGGAAATATTATAAGGTAAAAATTGTCCGTGACAATAAAGATAGTACATACAATATTAAATTTAATGGTAATAATACTATCTATGCTATTTCATGGGATAAAATTCAATTAAAAATTAATACATCAAAAGTACCATCTATAATTGTTATATCAGATGGAGAGCATCATGTTACAGATTACTCCAATAAGTTTGTTCATGTTAATCACACTTTAACGATAGTTGGCGAGAGTCGGGATAAAACTATTATAAAAGGTGGTTTTAAATTGTATTCTGACAATAACGCATATCAATTTAAATTAGAAAATATGACTATAACAAATCCAAGGGATGATGGCTTATGGGCTTATAAAGATGAAGAGAATAATCATTCTTATTATGATTATGGTACAAGATTCGAAGCAAAAAATTTAAGTATCAGGGATTGTAAATTGAATGGTGTATTTTGTCAATTTCCAGGGACTTTTATAGATTGTACTATTGAAAATTGTGGAAAAGTGGGGCTAGCAGTTAAAGACACAGAAATTAACTTAAAAGGAGAAAATACATTAATAACAAGAAATGGTAAGAATAATAATGATAACGGTTTTGGAATTAAATTAATACCTGATTGGGACAATGCTATAATTAATATTTATTCTCCTCTTAAATTAGAATCTGTTTCCAAAGATAACAGACGTGGTGGTAACTGGGACGGTGCTGGAAAAGTTACTTTAAAAAATAAAGAAGGTGGTGATTTAGTTTCCACCTGGGTTCCTCCGTTCCCTGGGACTTTTGCCTTTGATTTTTAAGAAAGATAAAAATGTATTTTTACCATATACTGGATAATAAGCCAAGTTAATTTGTTAAAAATATTTATGATTACTAATATATGAGAACAGTATTTATAATATTAATAATATTTATTTGTATATCTATATATATGGATTATAGTTCTAAATATTTAAAATATAAAAAAAAATATCTTGAATTAAAAAATAATATGATAGGAGGTAGTAAAAAATCTGATTGGAATTCTGATTACAAAACAGATAAGTACAAGACCCTTGTAGAAAAATTAGGTAACCCTACAACTATTAGTAGAAAATTTCCAGATGGTGAAATTATTTATGTAGAATGGAAGGTAGATAGAAAAGAAAATAAATATGGAGTCTATGGTAATTTAGATATGATTCAATTAAGAAATGATGAAGCTACCAAAAGACATCCTGAACCTGCACCTGTTTTAGTATTAGCAGGTAAATATATTTATGTTCCTGATCATCTATTGGGACCTATCAAGTATGCATCAGAAACTATTAATGTTGAACAACTATTTGTTCCTACTAAATCTAATGAAAAGTTTGTTAAAACAGGAAAGAAAGATGTTGCAATGGTAACAGGAAGTTGTGCTAGTGTTACCATTAGTGCTATTACTATTCATTTTGTAGAAGATATGATAGAAAAATACAAAAATAGAAAAAATAATATTGAAGAATTAAATAAAATATTTAAGGATGAGTATGATAATAGAATATTAAACTACTTGTGTGGTAAAGGTATTGTACCCCGAGTTGAATGGTTAAACCCAGAAGATTTTGGAGAAGAAAGTATTTATAATGGAGACTTTGAACAATGCAAAAAATTAAAATAATTATATTATAACAATTAATTATAATATAGTTAATATGTTTATTTTAAAGATTCAGGACCTCCCAAATTACCTTTAACAATTTCAGAATCATTATGATCTACTATAATGATACCTTTAAAATCTCCTAAATCTGAACCATATCCTGTCCAAATAATATTATATTTTTGATTTGTTACCGTGCTAATAAGATTTGATAGTTGTCTATCATTGCCTTGTGGTTGAACTGCTACTAATAAATCTATATCAACAGTATCATTTTTAGACACATAACCAGTAACAGTATTATATATTTCTACTGTTTTACCTGAGTTAGTAAATTTATAACCGTCATTTGTCCAACCATTTATATCTAATTCCCATAACTTTGATACTTTATACAGTATAACTATAGGTAGGGTATAAGTAAAATTTCTATTTATAATCTCCTCTGAATTATATTTTTTTATATGTGTATTTATAACATATTGTGGTGTGTTTAATAAAAACTCAATGTCAATAAAAATTAATTTATTTATTTTATTAAAAGCTGCTATATAATTCGTTTTAAGATAATTTAATATAATCATATCATTATCAATATTTCCACAAGCTAAGCTACAATAAGATAATCTTTCTCTACTACTCAAAGTAGATATATTGTTAATAACTAAAGATTCGCATATTGTATCATCAACAGTTCTAGAAATAGAATTATATATGCTAGTATCTATTGATGAACTATCTGTTAAGAAAGCTTTGTCACTAGAAAATAATTTACTATCTAACATATTACCATCTAAAATCACGTTTCCTATCTCACCTTCTGATATAAAATTATCTTCAATTTCATTAATAGGTTCAAATAAATTTACTTTCATCGTTATATTATCATCTACATCATTTAATAATTTTATCATTTCATCAACTATATGTATATATCTAATAGGTCCATATTTAGATACATATACCTTTCCAATATCATCTTCCCATTCTTCTATTACACTTTTTGGTACTAATTCATTATTTTTATTTTTAATAAATATTAATGGATATATTATATTTTCTTTTACTAAAAGTATATTTATTAATTCACCATTATTAAAAGGATACATGACAACCTTATAATCATCATATTTATTTGAATTTAATTTACTATCACCTTCACCTTCTGTACCTCCACCTAAATATAACCTTTTAATATTTAAGTATTTTTCTTGTATTTTAAATATTTTTTAAAGTAATCCATATAATATAAAAATTGATATATTTATTATTATTAAAAATATAATGAGTAAATTATTTACTAAAAAACCTTTTACTACTATGTGTAGTTATATTAAATTAAATGAAGTTATTATAAGTGAAGAACTTGACAAAGATAATTGTGAAGAACAACTAGAATATAATATTTGTAATTTTAGATCAGATATTACATTAAATCACACTAAATATATTTCAATTTATGATGTGGTAAATTCAGGAGAGACTAAAATCTTTAATAAGAATGATTTGGGTGATAAAAGAATAACTTATCCAATGTTACATTTTCCAGTAGTAAAAGATAATTATACTATAATTATAACTTCTAAATCATATGATGAATATCCTATTATTCACACTATCAATGAAAACATTATAGATTTTCAAAGCAGTTATTATAAAGGTGAATCTACACCAACTATCAAAGAATTTATTAATAATATCAGAAAATGTTATAAATATTTTGTTAAAGATAATTACGAACTATCAATGTTATGTGATTTAGTAATAATTAGTTATGACTTTAACCCAAATGTTATTAAATATCTAGAGGGATTATTAGGTGAATTTAAAAAAATAGTTTTTGATATTAAAATCAGAGATATACAAAAAGAAGGTTACTGTGATGATATTATATCATTAGCTAAATATAATATCAAAATAAATAAAAGTTGTCAAGAAAGGTTAATTGTTGATGGATATAATGTAAATCATAATCTTATAACCAAATCTTTTCTTTTATAAATATCAATCAACTCAATTTTTGTTTAATAAAGTAAAGGTTTATCATTATACCATCTGAGTAAACCAATAGAAAAACCACCTATAGTTCCCCAATTAAAATAGTAGTTCATAAACATTTCTAAAAAATCATTATTTACTGGTTTAAAGTTTTCAAATTTAAGATTATAAGTATCTCTAACTGTATTAAATAAAAACCCACCAGCAACGCTACAAGATACTGTCCAAAAGATAAAATTATTAGACATTAAATAATAAATAGTTATTTATTTAAATAAATACAACTATTTATATTAAATGATTTTTAATATATTGATTATTTTATTTATAAATATATTTGCAAATACATTTATGGTTAGTGGTTACGATTATTTGAATAATAATATATCTTCTTATCATTTATCTCAATTAGAAATAGATTTTTGGTTTGATAGTCCATTAACAGGATACCATAATAGTTATCCTCCTGTAGGAATAAATTGTATTGCAACAAAAGATAATTATAGTTACATGATTTCATCTCAATCTAGACTGACTAGACATTCAGTAGCTGAAAGATGTCAATCGCAAAAAAGAACGGTTTCCGTATTTAAAAAAAATGTTATTAATTCAATGACTGAAGGTCATCTTGTGTTAGGTGAATCTTATTCTGGAAGTAACACATATAAATGTTATAGATGGAATGAAGATGATATGAATAGGATTGAATCTGTAGTACAGTCTGAAAGACCTGATAAAGAGATAGAAATTTGTACTGGAAGAGGATTTTATTGGAGAAATCATATGACACCACTTCCTAATGATTGTCATTGTGGATGTTGTCAAAAAATTATTCATCCTGTTGGAGGAAAAGGTAGCGATGATGTAACCAGTTGTGGTATAGATAGTATTAGTAATATCCTATATTACATTGGAGGTAATTATCAAAATTGTCCAGATAATTATCATACCCAACCAAGTATTGTTAGAATAAATTTAACTAATTTTAAATTTATAGATCGAACGCTTTTAAGTTCTATTAATGGTTTTAATAGTTATGGTAATTGGTCAGATTATAATAAATTAAAAGAAAAACGTTATTTTAACTACCCTAGTGCCAGTACTATTTATTATGATAAAATTATATTAACTTTTAATTCTCCTAATTCTGGTTTCTGGGAAATAAGTTTTAGAGATAGTGATATAAGATTAATTAATAGCTTTCAAAAAAAAATATTTCAAACAAAAATAGAGATAGATGGAAACAGTACTAAAACAGTAACTTATTTTGAGTATATGTCAGGATTTACAAAAACTTTACAAGATACTAATAATAATAAGATACATTTTATATCCGAGTCATCTACAAGTAATGCTAGGGTTCTTACTTTTAATATGTCTCAAACTGATTACTATAATAATTCAACAGTAACCTACCTCAATGGTATAAATGATGTGATGGACCTTAAAATGGATTATCTTAAAAATAGGATTTATTTGTTATCCGGTACATTATCCAGTAAATTATTTAAATTTGACCCAAGTTTTAACTTAATTCCAGTTTCTACTTCATGTAATGTAGTTGCAACTAATTTTCCAGTTTCTTGGAAAAACGCAAATAGTTTTATTTTAGATCAAATAACAGGTACAATTTATTTATTTTTTGTATCAGAACCATTTACTGGTTATTCTATTTTAAAGACTAATACTATGACTTTTAGTGATATAAATAGATTATATTTCAATAGAAAGGAACAATTATGGACGCCTATTTTTATAGAAACTGCTTCAATAAATCATAAACATGGTAAAATTATTATTGCTAACAAAGCTAATGAAAATAGTATGTTTGTTGTCTATGGAGAAATAACCCTTCAAGGGTGTGCCGAAGGAAGAAAACGAAATAATTATCAATGTGATATTTGTCCAAAAGGAACCTATACAGATATAGTTGGTAGTGATATTTGTAGTTTATGTGATTTCGGACATTCAACTATTTCAGAAGAATCTAAAGAATGTATGTCTTGTAATGTAGGAAAATATGCTAATAATTTAGGTTCTACATCTTGTCAATATTGTCCAACTGGAAAATTTTCAGAAAATAGTGGGTCTAGTAATTGTAATAATTGTAATGTTGGACGGTATAATTCTAATATTGGTTCAACCTCTCCCTCTGCTTGTATTAATTGCGATGAAGGAAAATATTCTAATATTTCATCTAGTAGTTGTAGTAGTTGTATGTTGGGAGAATATGTAGATCTTAAAGAAAGGTGTTTAAAATGCCCTAGAGGAAGATATAGTGAAATTAATAGAATAACTACCAAAGAAAGTTGTAAATTCTGTCCTAGAGGAAAATATAGTAATATTTTGGGTGCCAATAGTTCTGATATATGTATATCTTGTCCTCCTGGTATGTATAGTAACACTTTAGGTGGAATTAATAATAATGTTTGTATAGAATGTAATGCAGGTAGATTTAAACAATTAACAGATAGTCCTGGAATAGAATGTATGATTTGCGATGATGGTAAATACTCAGCTAATAGGGCAACTATTTGTATAGAGTGTGCTAAAGGAAAATATAATTTTGGTACACACGAAGATGACCATAAATCTTGTATTAGTTGTCCTGCAGGAAAATTTAATCAAATGATTGGAGGTGATAATATAAATAATTGCTTGAATTGTCCTTTGGGAAAATTTAGTAACATTATTGGTTTGAATAATTCAATAGGTTGTAACTCATGTAATGTAGGAAAATATAATGAAATTATTGGTTCAACACAATCAACTGATTGTGTTGATTGTCCTGCTGGTAAAATAAGAAAATTTGTTGCAGGAACTAGTATAAACGATTGTATTGATTGTGCAACAGGTTATTTTTCTAATGGTGGTAGTTTTGAATGTAAAGAATGTCTTGCTGGTAAGTATAATAATATAAATGGAAATAATATATGTTTAGACTGTACAGTTGGTATGTATAATAACAATACTAAATCAATTACGTGCAATGATTGCCCTGATAATTCTGAATCTAATATTGATTTTACTAAATGTGAGTGTATTAAAGGAACCTATATGGTTAGTAAAGAACCATTAGTATGTAACATTTGTCCTGAAAATTTTGAATGTCCTAAAGGTTCTACTATTGAAACTATTATAGTATTACAAAAATTTTGGCGAGCTAATAGTACAACCCTTCATACTGAAAGATGTAAAAAAGCATATAATTGTCCTGGTGGAATGTTAAACTCATCTAGTAATGATTTATGTAATGTAGGACATACTGGACCTATCTGTGATGTTTGTTTGGATGGTTGGGCTAAAAATGAAGGTAAATGTTTTAAATGTATGACAGATGATCATATTATTGCAAGAAGTTATACATTTACTGTTTTATTTCCATTAATAATTGCTGCAATAATATTTTTTATGATTAAAACAGCAAATCCTTCATCTAGCACTGCTCAAAAAGAACCTCTCTCTGGTGTTATTAAAATTTTTATGAATTATGCTCAAATCTTTACTCTGGCTAGTTCATTTGAAATAAATTGGCCTGAAATTATTCTAAGGTTATTTGATAGAACTAAAGAATTTTCTTCACCCAGAATAAGTTTTTATTCATCTGATTGTACAATTGGTTGGGATTATTACACAAAATTACTAGCATACATGATACTTCCATTAGGTTATATTTTAGCGGTAACTTTAATATTAAGCGTATATACTTTTATTTTTTATAAAAAAAATAGAAATAAGATTATGGCTCTAGAAAAGTGGGAAAATGACAATGATAAAAGAAAATATTATAATAATAATCCAGAGCCAATGATATTTTTTAAATCTTGGATGTGTACTTCTATATTAATTGGTCTATTTTTAGCTTGGCCTACAATTATCAAACAATCTTTGTCTATAATTCCTTGTAAGAAATATGGGAATAATTATTACTTGCTTCAAGATTTATCAATTGAATGTTATACTACTGAACATAATGGTTATTCAATTATGAGTTATATTTTTTTAGCAATATATGGGTTTATTGTTCCTATTGTAGCTTATTTTTTGATTAGGGGTAAGAGATTTTCTCTGTATGATTTTAATTCAAAATATGAAATGCCAGCACCATTATCATTTTTATTTTTAGGATATCGAGAACAAGTATGGTATTATGAATTTATAGTAATGGCTAAAAAATATGTCCTAATTCTAATTACAGTTTTCTTAAAAGAATATTCAAGGTATCAAATGATTTCAGCGAGTCTCTTTATTCAAGTCTCATTTTTTATTCATGTTTTTTTAAGACCTTATGATGGAATTACAAATTATGGTATTTTATGCAATAAGTTAGAAAGTATTAGTCTATTAGCATTAGTAGTTACCCTGAATTCTGGATTATTTTTTGGTACAATTGACCAGCAATATGATTTGGGATTTTTTGAAATGGTCCTAATAGGTATTTTATTTGCAATGAATGCTATAGTAGTAATATATTTCTTATATTATTTATTAGTTTTGGGATTTAACGAAGCTGTTGACCTTATTAAGAAATTAATTAAAAGTTTGGATAAAGATAATTCCTGTTGTTTAAATTGTTTATCACTTGAAAGAAGAGAAAAAATAGTAAAATGGAGCAGAGGTATTCATGTAGATACATATGGAATCAAGTTAGAATCTGAGGAAGAAATAGAACTATTCCATCACTTTTTTAATGATAAAAAAATGTTTTCTCACCAACTCAAGCATATTTTAAAAGATAAAAAATTATTAAAGTTTAACCATCTTCTAAACCGCATAAGATCTAATATAGAAATAATAGAAAAACAAAGGTGTTGGTTATCTGTTTTAAATAATAGGTTATATAAAAAATTAAGAAAAGAATTACTAAACAACAAAGATAAGATTGAATCTAGAGATATTAATAAATTAAATGATATCTTGGGTAATTATGTTAAAAATGGATTGAAGTATAGTAAAACAATTGATAGGATTTCTGAAAAAGCCTTAGTTAGTATTAGGAGAAATAGTATCATGTTAGAAAGTATTTATGAAGATACATCAGAAAATGATACATCAGAAAATGATACATCAGAAAATGACACATCAGAAAATGACACTTCAGACGATTCTGAAGTAGAAGAAATTGACGATGTTAAGAATATAATTATATGATTAAAAATTGAAATTCTGATATAAATATAATATCTTATATGAGTTCAGATAATTCAACAAATACTTTAGATATAACTCCTTTTACTCATGAAAATGTACTGGAAGCTTTTTTGAAAATTACTACAGATAAAAATGCTATAAAATATCTAACCAAGCTAAAAGACAATATGATGTATACTGCTCCAGAAATTAGAGATGATAAATTTTGGAATGGAACCAAAAACTATTCTAGTTTACCAGAAATATTAAACAAATATTGTAATGATAATAATACTGAAAATATAGAAATCAGTCAATTATTTTCGAAAGTTGTAAAACAATATCAACAAAGTGGGTTTGTAAATAGTAAATAATTATTTTACCTTTCGATTAATCTTGTAATAATACCATGATTTGTCTTAAATTTTTCAAAGTGGTGATTAGTTTTACTAGAAAAAGATACACCTACTTCCCTATCATCAGAGGTTAATGCTACAAAATGTTTATCTTTAATTCTGTTATCGTAATAACCATATTCACCTACTACTGGAGGAATAGAAATATCCATAAAACTCGGGAGTAGTTCTTCCATTTTGGTAATTTTCCCTTTGAATGTAATAAAAGGTTGTTTTATAATTTCAACTGATGAAGAAAAATGTCCATAACAATTATCAATAATTGTTCCCTCAGACGAAATAACTGTTGTAATATAATTATCATAATTTTTTTCTTTTCTACCATCATGATATAAATATTCACCTTCTACAGGTGGAATAGAAATATTTGGAAATTGTGTGTAATCCATTATATTATTGTTGTATTCATTTTTTTTAAATATATCAATTTTTTTTATAAAAGAAATACGTTATTTCTATCGTTATTTTTTATCATAACATTAAAATCTTCACTGATTATATTTTCTTTATATTCAAAATAGATATGTTTTCTAGTATTAGAATTAACCCAATCATTCCATGAAACTTCACTATTCCAATCTGAAATAGAAACAATAGTGTGATTATCATAATTAAACTTTACATCCATAAAATTTTCAGATTTTATAAAACCGGAATGGTTATGTGCTGCTAACGTAAGTTTATTAGTATAATCTTTGAAACTAGTGGTAAAAACATTTTTACCTCGTTTAAATGCGACTACTCGTACGATGTTCATATAATTATAGCTCAAAAGATAATTATATCAACTTTTTAAAATTTTATTTCTCTGTCTGTACAGTTTATATTATCGTCCAAAACTTAATATAAGACTAATATTTGAAAATTTAGAAAAGTATAGGATAAGTCTAATATTAAGTAAATATAACAATCATAATATTAGAAAATAATTTTATTTATAATTTTTTTTTGTATAAAATATATAATCCTACTAAGATAAGACCGTATAATAACATGTCACTAGTACATAATCCTGAGCTATTTGTATTCCCTCCAAAGCCTTCGTGTGTATTAGTGAATGGCTGGATTTTTTTTTCTTCAAGACATAATTTTTTAGGCTTATTGTCTGCCATACCTGCACAATATTTTTCTCCTTCCTTATTAGCAGCTTTAGCAGCATTAAAAGCGGTTATCATAGCTTGAAAGTGTGCGATTTTTCCATCCACTCCTGAGACAGGTCCAGCACCATAACGAGGGTTTCCATTATGATACCTGTAATATTTATCATCAGGGTCTAGGACTAGATCAATATGATTTTTGAGACAAGTTTTTTTTGCATTACCAGTTTTGTCTCCACAAATAGGAGGAGCGACGGTATTGGTGGTGGCATCTCCTCCACCATCGTCGGGGCGAATGACGACGGGAATGTCGAGTTCAGGAATGACGACGGGAATGTCGAGTTCAGGGTCGACGGGGGTAAAGGTCGTTGTGGGAGGAAGATCAAGGTCGTCCTCGTCAACATCGGGTTCGTCTTCGATAGTGGTGGAGACGGTGGTGGAACCGGTCGCGGTCCCGCTCGCATCAACTGGTGTCGTTCTTACTTTTGTTATTGTTTCAACTGCGAAATTACCAGTAAATGGATCCGGAGTTGCAGTTGTTGTTTCTTGTGTTACAAGTTGTTCATTCCCTCCCGAACCATCTGAAACTTGAACAAACGTCTGTTTCTTGGCGGTGATTACCCCATTGGAGTCTGTTTCAGTAACAGTGGATGTGGCCTGCGTCCCCGAAACTGTCTCTCCGGCAGAATTAACAACATCTACTGTTTTATCGACTACTTTAACGTTATTAGTGAAGTCGATAAATTGGAAGTTTTCTACAATAGGACAGCCAAAAAAGTCTCCTGTTGCAGAATATTTTTCTACACAACTATTTATTGAATTTTTTTTACAAGAATTCATATATATATATATGTTAGATTTTTTTATATTATTTTATTAAATCTAGGATGTAAATATAATTAAACTTGACATTCATAAAGCTTTCATATTTTGTAAAACCAGAATGGTAGTGTGATACTATTGTAAAAACATTTTTCCCTCGTTTAAATGCGACTACTCGTACTATATCAACTTTTTAAAATTTTATTTCTCAGTTTGTACATTTTTATATTCTTCCATTACCATCATTACAAATACTCCTACTAATAAATAGGAGGCATATTTTCTTAGGTCAACATTACTCTTAACCATATTGAAAACTTGAATAGCAATAAGACTAGATACTACACGTGTAGAAACTTTTAATAGTAACTTCATATTTGAGGTTCTTTCCTTTTTAAAATTTTTACCAATAATTCTTTCTAAAGTATTTCTGATTAGAGATCTAAACTCTCCTTCAACTAGAACAATTGTGTCCATATATATATATATATATTTATATAAAAAAAAATTATATTATTATATAATGGCTCACGGATGTAGATACAAAAAATCTAAAGCAAAAATGAGATGGAAGTCTCGTAAAAAGAGAATGAAAAGAAGGAAAAGAAAGCGTAAAAGACAAAAAAAATAAATTTTTAATATATGTAAAAAAATTGAAAATATTTATAACAGTATTGCCCTATAAATCAAGTCTTTTGACTATCAAGTCTTTTGACTACCAAGTCTATAAATTGTTCACTTGGAAATTATTCTGAGTATTCGCCTTTGGGCAACTAAAGTTAAATTGTAATAGCCGATAATAATGATTCAATTAACTCGACTCCCCTTCTTAGTGAGGGAATTTCTGCTGCGGTAGTAGAGGATGCTGCTGTGGTTGAGGGTGCTGCTGTTGTTGGTGGTGCTGCTGTTGTTGGTGGTGCTGCTGTTGTTGGTGGTGCTGCTGCGGTGGTTGGTGGTACTGCGAAGTATCAGGTTCTGGAGTGTTCTGTTTGTGAGTCGGAGTTCACGAGTGGGTATCTTGGTAAGCGAGCTCCTGTCTGTCCTTCTTGCTATCGACAGCAGCGTTTTGGACCAACACTGTGTAGCTCGTGTGGTGTCGAGGACTGTCAGGTCTATCCTGCCTGTTATGTACCAGCAGTCGACCCAAAGACTCCACCTCCAGGTCCTAATCCTAACTGTTGTTCGCAGTGTAGGAAGATGACAAGGGTTAATTGGACCTACAACCCCTATGCTGCGGATGTTGGGAATACGTACATCTATGACTGGTGGTGCAAGCATTGTTTCAATCAAGCATGTGACGATGTCTAAAGAATCAATAAAATATATTTTATTTAAAATTTATTTTATTGACACTTTTCTTTTAGAATGCAATTCACAAAGTGAATAGTCATAAAAAATTGGAAATGTAAAAAAAATCATATCATTATATGATTTTTTATTTTTTCTTTTTATAAATTGAATGCAATTCATAAAAAATTGAAAATATTACCATATTAAACATTATTAATGCTTACTACAATATTACACGCTCAGTGTTGTATTTGTCTTCAATTTAAAATGAAGTATATTAAGTGCAAAAAATGCAAAAACGCAGTAGTTTGTCGTGACTGTCTTCCTTCTTTGTGTGAAGGAGGGTTATGTAGCAAGTGTCCAGTATGTAGACAAACAGAATGGAAGAAAAAAGTAAAAAAGAACAAGATTATGCCAGAAAGTAAGGTTAACATTATAATTAATCCAAGATACATGGAAGAAGATAAAGTGTCTTGGTGTGATTTATGTACACCTAGAATATGTGGATTATGTTGTTTGAAAAGTGTTAGAATATGTAATCTAATATTCCTAATATATGTTGGTGGTTTATTGACAGTATTTTGTTTTGTAGGAGATGTACTAGATTTATCTCAATATTACTGGCTACCTATCATTATAGGGTTGGTAGAATTCTTGCTACTACTAGTATGTTGTTTCGGATGCTGTGGAATAAAAATGGGTTTAAAAGAAATTTTAGATTTTTCGATACAAAAGATTTAAATAATAAATATATTTAAATTTTTTTTTTATGTAAATGTATAAATATATACAATTAACAAATATTTTTATATGACTTTAGTTCCAGAAGGAGAGGTAGTCGTCGGAGGACCTCCAGGAGCAGAAGAAGAAACAGAAACACCAGCAGTTAAACCTATAACAGATTTAGGAATAATGTATCATAGAGTTGATGAAGTTTTTAATATTAATATAACCGATAGTTTTAATTTTTTGTAGAAATGCAATTTACTACCATGCTCTTTAGTGACATACAAACATATAATTGACAACCTATCAGAAATGACCTGATTTAAAAAATTTAATATTTTTGTTTAATTTATAATTAAACAAATCTATACATCTATATCATTATCAGTGAACCCTACTAATTTTCTACCAAGATCAGTAATAATAGGATTACTAACACTAGTCATTGGTAGAATCTCTTTACCAAACGTTCTTGGTTTTTTCGGAAATAATTTTGGTTTATGAGGCCAATGATTTGTCATTCGATGTTCATTAAAAGCCTTTATCTTTTTCTCTAATATTTTTGGTTTAGCTAGATTTCTAGGAGAATAACATAAATAGACAACACATCTTGTATTAGACTCATCTCTACCTTTAATAGGTTCTACACCACAATGAATAGTTCTACTATCCCATAAAACCATAGAACCAGCAGGACAAATAATTCTCTTACCCTTACAACCTTTTTCTTTATAAAATTCTAATTCATTTTCTTCCAATTTATACCAATCAGATTTATTTTCTACTTTAAACTTTTCTTTAAATTCTTGATGGTACCTATTACTCTTTTCTAGGAATGATAAGGTTGCATCTTTTTTATTTACATCGTACGCGGTTACCCAACTTTGAACACATTCAAAATCTGGTCTCATATAACTTTGGTCGGTATGTAACCATCTTTTTCTAAACCATCCTTTATTAGTAACTTCTGAAGGTAAGTGGAATGAAGCCCCATCAAAACTTACTAGTAAATCTTCTATATTACAGTCCCAAATCTTAGAAAATACATTAGCACATTTAGTGTTTTGTCTTAAATTCCAAATCATCTGAGCATGTCCTATTTCAAAATGTTGTAATAACATTGAATGTTTAGGATATAGATTAGAAAATTCTCTCCAAGTAGTATTGTCATCTCTATCGATAGGTTTATCCCACATTTGAGAAACGTGTTCCAAATAATCCCACATTCCAGTTTTCATCATATCACATTCTTCTGTTGATAAAAGTTTAGGTACAATAGCAACTCCATATTTTTTTAATTTTTTTAAGACTGTTTCAGGGGTTGCGTGATATTTATTACAACTCATTATTATTCTTATATATTAGTTCTTTCAAATTTTATTAAAATAATGTCATTTTAATAAAATTATAAAGTTTTTTGAACAACTTTCTTTTTCTTAATTACTAAAAAGTAAACAGCTAATATGATAACAATAGAACCTACTGATAATCCTATGATTAAACCCAAACTACTTGATTCTTTAACTGGTTCAGTTACAATTAATTTTTCCTCTTCAGATTCAAAAGTATCTAATCCTTCTGGCATATTAATATCTTCATTAAATTCTATACCAGCACTTGTTGACATATTACCCAATACTTCCATATTATCGCTACCACTAACATTTGCACTTGCTGTGCTGCTCATTTCAACCATATATATATAATATTAGAAAATTTAAACTTTTATTATAACAAATTCTATTTAATAAATAAATCTTTATATTATTAATGACAAAAAAAAGAAGAAATGGAGGACATCGTGTTAGAAATAGAGGACATGTAGATAGAGTAAAATGTGACATTTGTAGTTGTATGGTTGCAAAAGATAAGGCTAAAAAAAAAGAATATGTTAAAAATATAGTTAATAATAATATTATTAAAGATATTCAGGATGCTTGTGTTATTGAAAATTATATTATTCCAAAAACATACCATCAATTAAATTTTTGTATCTCGTGTAAGGTTCATAATAAAATACATTAAATATTTATAAATATATATATATATATATATATATATATATATTATGAATTTATTATTACTTGTTAGTGATTATGGAGATTTTAGCACAATGATGTTTAAAACATTAGCTATTTATCTTGAAAAGAATATTATCAATCTAATGATAACTAACAAAAAATTATATTACATTGATAGAAAAATAATTAATCTACCTCAAAATTGGAATAATATGGTAAATCGATTATTACCATTAATGGAATTTTCATGGTGTTGGAGAAATATAATAGATAGTTCGAAAGTTACATCTATCATGTTAGATTCGAAATCTAAAATATCATGGCTTAGAAACATTTCAAATATACTTCCAACTTTAAATAGTCTTACAATTAATAGTAATATAAAAGTTAATTTTAGGAATTCGTATTATTCAAATATGAATAACATACTATTTTTAAATCTAATTAATGTCAGTGAGTTATTTGCAATTTATATTATTAAATCTTTGAAATATGTTAATACTATCACAATAGAAAATTGTAATTTAAATAAATGGACCTATAGAGAACGTTCCTATTCCTGGCCGGACGAAATTAGTTTTGTTAATTCTATTAGCGAATTAAATTTGACATCACTTCAATTAATTAATTGTAATATTACTGATAATTTCTTAGAAAAACTAATTAAAAATCAACAACTGTTGAATCATATCAACTTAAGTAATAATAATATTACTAAAGAAGGATTAGATATATTATTAAGTAAATGTAGGAATTTAGAAAATATTACTATTACAGATAATAATATAAATAATTATTTTATGAATAGCTTTAAAACATTTTATCCTCAGATTAACTTTAGATACTAACATGCTGAATTGAAGTAAAGTCAATTTCTAAATATTTATATAGTTTTTATTTTTCTAAACTGTTACTTTTTGGTTTTTTTTCTATTACCCCATTTATTATATTTTTTTTTTTATATTTTTGATTCTTAAAATCTTTCAAAATATCTTCATCTATTTCTGTACTTAAATTTAAAAGGTCTTTTCTAACTCTTTCAAATTCAGCCTTTTCATCTTTTAATTCTTTTGCTCTTTGTGTTAACAAAATTTTAAATTGTTCTAACTTAATTTTTCTTTCATCTAATTCTTTTTCTTTAACCAATAACAATTTCTCTTTTTTTGTTAACTCTTCAGATAATTCTATTTTTTCTTTATCTGCTATCTTAATTTCTTCTAAAAATTGTTTACTTTTACTATTTTCTCTCTTAATGATATCTTGTTTATCTGATATTTTTTTTTTTAATTTTGTATTCCTAATTATTAAATTTTTCAAATTAGTTTTCATAGATAACTCTTTTTCTTTAATAATTAAATCATTTTCTCTTTCTTGATATTCTTTAATCTTTTCTCTTAGAATATTATTTTCTAACTTAATTTTTTTTGCATATGGTGTAAGTGTTTTTCCATTCCAAAATGTTGCAAACATCTTAACTATAGTATTTATTAAGATTTCAACTTCACGAATATTTTTTGAATGATTTATTTTTAAACATGATTCTTTAATATTTTCTAAATCAGTTTTAATTTTATCTAATATGTTTTTATTACTTTGTAAAGTTTGAGTTAGATTATTTACTAATTCATTTCTTTTAGGAGATGTTTGCGGAAGATCATTAATTTGTTCTTCTAACTCTTTTATTCTTTTATCTTGATCTGTTTTTGTTCTATTAATACGTAATTCTAGATTACTTTCACCTTTTAAGATGCCATATCCATTATTAAATACTTGACTGTCATAAAATCTTTTAAAATATTGATAAACATTAAATGGATGGAATATCATTTGTAATACGATATCATATAACTCTGGATATTTTTTTTGATATTGGTTATACAAATTATTAGTAATGTTATTCTTAATAGTATCAATATTAATTTTAGGATCATTAGATTTAATTCTATACAAAGCAGAATTATAATTTTGACAAATCTTCTGAAATTCATCATTTGATTCATCAAATTTATTTAAAAATACATGTTTATCTTTCCTAAAATTATATAAATTTGGTAAACATAAACAGTTTAATAGATCTATTTGAAGATCGTTTAAAAGTTGATCGTGTCTTTCAACATATCTGTGAAAACTATAATTATCTTTTTTGATAAATCTGTAAATGTTTAATTTATTAGTAACCACAAGAGCATATTCCACCGTTAATGATGGTCTACCTCCACGATGATTATTATTTATATCTTTATGATAAATATATACACAATATTCATCGGTATCTATAAAACTTTTTATTCCTAATACATGTTCTCCATACATTGAACTGTATTTTTGTAAGAAACATTTCTTATAATCAATGGTAAATATTTCATTATCTTGATGAATCTTTTTTATAAAATCATTTTTAATTGAAAGCCTAATATTTTGAGATAAAGTTTTAGTTAATTCTGTCATTTTATCTTTAATTGATTGATCTATTTGATTGTTAATAACATCAAAAGTATCAGAAAAATCTAGTTTATTTAAATGTAAACTCATTTATTATTAATTATTTTTTACTTTCAACTTTTTATAGTACATATAATACTTTAGTTATAATAAATAATGAAGTTAACTTTATATACTAACATGCTGAATTGAAGTAAAGTCATTTCTTATTTGATCTTTAATATCATTAACTTGTAAATTCAATGACTGTTTTTTATGAATCCGTTGATTCCTATTCATTATATTCCACTCTTTATTTTTCTTAATTGTATAATGAGTATGTAGGAAATATAATTTATGATTATATTTTAATTTAAAATAAGCCTGTCCACACAATATTAAAAATAAAGACATACTTTTAGTAAAAAATAAAGATACATTATTTAGATAAAATATTTCTGTTTTGCCTCTGTAAGGAATAGTAGTATTATAATTTATCATAGTAGTATTCGATTCATCTGATAATTCAATAATATTTCTCGGATAGATATTTTTAAAATATCCTAATCTTAGACAATAAATAATAAACAGTTTCCATATGATGGATAAAAATATTTGTAATAAAGGAATTAATTTTATTTTTAACTTAAAATAAACTGCATCCGAATTTATTATATTGATTTGATTAAATAACATTGCTGGGAAAATAATTACTGTTCTAAAATCCCATCCACAAATATCACAAAAAGCTATTGTTTCTAACAATGATGAATATAAATGATACCAAGGTTTAAAACTCCTACACCAGATTCTTTTTAGAATAGTTATATTTGAATCTAATAATAATATTATTGGAATAGCGATCCAAAATAATGCTCCTAGATATGATAAACTTTTATAAGAATAATCAAATAGAATATATAGAATACAAAAGATACCTATCAGGTTAAAAAATAAGATTGAATAAATTAATTTACTTGATGTAATTTTAGAAATGAGTTTAGACATACTATTACAACAAATGTAATTTGAGATAGTATAAGTTGAATCAATATTCATACATTTTCCTCTATCTACTGTAATACCATTAATAGTTTCAGTATATGAAGCCATGGCAGTGTATTTATTTGATGGTAATTCGGTATCATTCCAAAAATTAACATTTTTTAGTTTACCTAGCGATTCTTGCCATCTTTGTTTATTGTTTTTCTCCATAATATATTATATTAAATCATAACTTAAATATATTTAACATAATATCAGTTTAATAATTATAATAATACCAGTCATCATCACAAACTTTAACCCATTTACAGTTAGTTCTTAAATTAGGATACACTGTAGGGTAATAGGACAGGTATCTATTTCTGTAATTATTAAAAAAACGTCTACGATTTCTGTTATATTTGTTATTGAATCTCCTTCTCCACCTCTTTTTCCTATTTCTTTTATTTGAAAATTTTTCTTTTATTCCAACGAATAATACTATTAAGATTAATAATATTATTAAACCTTTTTTCATATAATACAGATGAGATTATAATAGTTTTAATATTATAAATACTATTAATCTAATTCAACCCATTGACCGTATCCACTATCATTTCCTTCTAAATCTACCCAAGACTCATCTTTATTTTTAAGTTCTTGTTTCTTATTAAAATCTTTAGGAAAAATTTTACCCATCCAATAAAACATTATTTCTAATTGAAAACATTCAAGAAAACTTAACAGCGTGTTTATGTATTCCATAACTATACATATTATCAGAAATTTCAATTTTTTATTGTTTACGTTTTTATTAGTTTCAATTTTCTAAGTATTTATAATATGTTAAAATATATTTTTTTTATATTAATAGTGATTTTAATAGTAGATACAATTTACAGTCCTATTAATAGATATTTTTTATCTAGAAAAAATTATCAATTTTCTAGAGATTTAGCAGATAGAAAAGGTAAAAAATTAATAGTAGTAGGAGACCCATGTGTCGGCAATGGTATTTTTATGAAAACCTTACAAAAATACTATCCAAACTGTAAACACGGTGATATAACAATTGATCTAAATGGTTGTAGTAAATGTATGAAAATGAATATAAATAATTTAGAGAGCTTTAAAAAATTTAAAGATAGTAAGTACGTGGTTTTTGAAACAGGAACTTTTGGATTTACAAATAACATGAGAGCTTTATTAAAGGAAATTAAAAGAATATCTGGAGGAGATTTTATTTCAGCTGGTGGTACTAATTCTTTATTTTGGAAATATATAGGTCATAAGCTTTACTCTATGAAATATCAAGGAAATTTAAATTATATGATATATCCTTTTAATGGTATATTTAATAAAAAATATTTAGTATATAATCTTAAGAGTAATCAGATGGAAAAAATAGATTTTTAAATAAAAATTGAAAATAACAATAATTTTTAATTTTAATGTCTCAATCCAAACAAAAAACCTTAGAAAAATCTTCTTGGCCTCCTACTATGGAACAAATTAAAACAATTGCATCATCAGCTTTAAATCAATCACAAGAAAAAGATGTTAAAGTATTGGTATATTGGGATAATGCAGAATTAATGATATATAATCCGATACATTTTGCTGATACTGATTATATTCAAAAAGCTTTTAAAACAGGTGATAGAAGTGTATTAGTTATTGTAGGTAAGGAAGATTAAAATGTCGTTTATTACATATGAAACTATTACCTGTAGAAATTGTTCAAATAATATCTTGTTATCTTGAACCTTCTGAAAGAAAAATATTATTAAATGTTTCTAAAGATTTCTATAAAATTATTATTTTAGATATTTATAAAAGAAATGAACTTATTATTGATATCTATCAATCTTCTAATTTTTTTACTAATGATTATAACACTATAAAAATTTTCATTAATAGTATCCAAAGTTTTAATAATCATAAGATTATTGAAATAATGGATAGATTATTTTCAAACACTATATTAAAAAGTTTTCATTTATCTGGAATAATCATGTGGCTTAAACTATTCAAAAGAGAACTTGTTAATAAATCCTATCTTCAGGAAAAAATAAATGATAAAACTATTATTATTTGGTTAGTAACAGAATACAATCGATTTATTTCTAAAATTACAGATTCTAGAGATAAATTGGTCAGAATGAAAAAGGAACGATTAAATAATATATTAACTATGTTCTTGTAATTTGATTTTTTAAATGGTATCTAAATTGCATACAATTTAAATATACTTTTTAACCGTCATAAATTCAAAGTTATAATATTTAGGATTATTTTTATTACAATAGGGTATATAACCAGTTTTAACACAAAACATATCATTAAAAGTATTATGATAATCTGGTTCAATAGATATAATGTAAGTGGGTTGCTTTCCAAGTATAAGATGTAAACAATTTCTTTTAAAATATCTTTTAACTTCATTTTCTAACAGATATTCTTTTATTATATTCCATATATCATCTGGGAAATACATATATATATATATACTCATCTTTTTATCAAAATAATAATGTTATAAAAATTATATATATATATATATTATATCAAATATTATAGATGAATCGTATTCTTAAAATAGTAGATACGCAAATAAAAAATTCTACAAGATTGTGTAATTTAGACAAAAATGTAACTAAAATTCTTGCCAAACCTCAAAATCAAATTATGGTTAACTTTCCAGTTAAGATGTCTGATAATTCTACTCAAGTTTTTACAGGCTACAGGGTTCAGCATAATAATATATTAGGTCCTTATAAAGGGGGCTTAAGATTTCATCCTCATGTTTCACTTGATGAAGCTACCGCATTAGCTACTTGGATGACATTTAAATGTTCCCTACAAGGTATACCTTATGGTGGTGGAAAAGGTGGATTAGAAATAGATCCTGCAGATTATAACTTGCAAGATTTAGAAAATATTAGCCGAGGTTTTGCTAGAAAAATAGGTCCTTTTATTGGTAGTAAGGTTGATATACCTGCTCCTGATGTTAACACTAATCCTATGATTATGGATTGGATGGTTGATGAGTATAATAAATCTAGAGGTAAACATCATAGTTTAGGAGTATTTACTGGTAAATCATTAGATAATTTTGGTAGTGAGGGTAGAACTGAAGCAACTGGGAGAGGTGTTGCACTGAGTGTATTAGAATGGAGTAAATACCATAAAGTACCCTTGGAAAATAAATCTTTTACCATTCAAGGTTTCGGTAATGTTGGATACTTTACCGCTAAAACTTTACAAAGTTATGGAATGAAAATGCTTGCAATGGGAGATCATACCGGATATTATCATAATAATAACGGTTATGATATTAGCCAAGTTTTGGAATATGTTGATAATAAAAAATCATTAGAAAAGATAGATGCAACTATTAGTAAAGAAGACTTTTTTAAAATTAAAACTGATGTGGTGGTGCCAGCAGCACTAGAACTTCAAATCGGTGAGAAAGAAGCGATGGATTTAGATTGTAGTCTTGTTGTTGAAGGAGCGAATGGACCTGTTGATGATATTGCGGATATTATCTTAAAACAAAGAGAAATTCCAGTGATGCCAGATATTATGGCTAATTCGGGTGGTGTTCTGGTAAGTTATTTTGAATGGCTTCAAAATCAAAACTTTGAATATTTACCAGAAGATATTATTTATGGTAAATTAGAAGATAAGATGAATGAAGTTTATACCAAGGTACAAGATGCTGTTAACCAATATAATTGTACCTATAGAGAGGCTGCTTATATTGTTGCTATGAAAAGAATCGAAAAAGCTTATAATGCTAGAGGGTATTGATAGATTAATAATTTTATGTTAAATTATTAATTTATCTTTTTTCATATCAATCACTATTAATATAAAAATTGATAAGAATAAGAATTAATAATATACATATGAAAGGTTATAATAATATTGTAACTACTGATAATAAGTATTACCTTAATGATGTTGATAAGATAGGAATGGTTGAATACTATCCAAACTTTTTGAAAACAAAAAAGGCTGATAGTTTATATCAATACATTAAAGATAATATACCATGGGAACACGGTATTTATAAAATGTTTGGAAAAGATATTAAAACACCACGGTTATTGTGGGCGATGAGAAATAAAAATAGTGATATCAAAGATAGTTATACAGTCACCGAATCTTCAGAGTGGACTGATAGTATAAAAAAAATTAAAAAGAAAGTAGAGAAGAAAATAGGTAAAAAAATTAAATATGCTCAACTTAATTTTTATAGAGATGGAAATGATTATATTGGGTGGCATACAGATTCTGAAATTAAAGAGGGACATATGATAGCTTCTCTCTCCTTAGGACAACCACGATTATTTCAATTCAAAGGTATTAAAACTACTGATATGCATCAAATGTTTTTAGAAAATGGATCTCTAGTTATTTTTGATATTGATGCAGGTAAAAAATTATGGAAACATCGGTTACCTAAACAACCTAAACTAACAGAAGGTAGAATTAATTTAACATTTAGATTAGAATAAATTAAAAGCCACAATATCTATTAATACAATTAATACTTGTACTAGGTTTCTTATCAAAATTACATTTATCTATACCATTAGGACAATTAACATACCTATATTTCATACCCCAATCACATTTCTTACTACAATCATTCCAATCAGTTGTCTTCCATTCACATCATTTAAGGTTACAGGAATGTTTAGATTCTTTTTCTTATATTTACCATCTCGAATAACTTGACCCATACTGCACTTCAGTTCTTTAATTTCTGGAACAATAAAATTTCTTCTATTTTCGGATAATTTAGGTTTTTTAAATAAAAATAAATACCTAGATTTACCCCAATAAATAATACAACTAGTAGTATTATCAGAATAATTTTTTTTTTATTTATTTACCGCCATTTACATGTATATTTACATCCTAAAAATCCACACCCACTCTCACTCCTCCTATATCCTGTACCACAATCATATTGATGACAAGCATAACAACCCGAAGTTTTAGTACAAGCTCTCTTTCTACAACTAGTACTACTACTTGGTTTCTTTCTAGAATCACAATAATTTTTATCAGTACCACGACATGAAACATTTCTTATTTGAGTACCCCAATCACAATCTTTACTACAACCACCCCAACCTCCAGACTTCCAACCACACCATTTAAGACCACAACTATGACTGGATGTTTTTTTATATTTACCAACTATACTTCCATCTAATTGTCCTACACCATCACTTTTCCAACCAGATCTTGAATTCATATTTATAATATTATTGCATTTTACTTTATTATCTGGACCATATAATCCGTCACGACAAGTTTGAGTCTTAGTATAGTTTGTAGAAGGATTACCACAGCTAGGACAAGATGAATTACTAGTGCTTCTAGATGGGTTTATTTGATTTTTAGTTTCACAATATTTATTATTTTTAAATTCAGCTGATGTTAAAGAACTTTTAACATTCTTCCATTTTTTATAACTATCTACACACATTTCTTTACAATTACCATTGTTACAACTTCTACTAGCAGATGGTTGAAGGTTAGAATTACAACTTCCAGGTCCCTTACATGTTACTGTTCTACTTTTCAATCCATCGCCACAATATTTGTCACAATTTCCCCAACCACTAGTTTCCCAATCACACCAGTCAATATTACAATCTTGGGTAATATTTCTAGAATATTGTTTTACAAAATTATCGCTAGTATCGACTTTGGCAAGTCCTTTAAATTTCCAATCACTAATTGTGCCGATATCATTTCTAGCCATGCAATTAGTTGCTTCTGGTCTACCATATAGACCGTCGGTACAAATATCTTGAGTTATTCTTTTACTATCTGGATTTCCACAACTAGTACAATCTTTTAAAGTTGTTTTATTTATTTCTAAACTGGAACCTATAGTTGCTTTCTTATCACAATGTTTGTTTGAATTAAATTCTGCATTTGTTAGTACATTTTTACTACTAACATATTTACCAAATTCTATATCTTCACATAATTTTTTACAATTGTAACTATTACATGCTTCTCTTACATAAGCTGTCTTACTTCCTGGGTAGTCTAAAGTAGCTTCTGCAGGTTTACCCTTATCCTTACCACCAAATTTAGGTTCAACATATTTCCATATTTTAGTTTTTCTTAAACCGGAACCACATCTTATGATATCGCCTGGATTACCATCGGAAGTACAAGGTCCATTGTTACTATTTAAAATTAATTTCCAGTAACCATCTACTGGAATTTCACATTTTTTAGAAAGTGGCCAATAAACAGTGTTTTTTTCCTTATTATTTTTACACCACGTATCTAATAATAATGGTGTCTTTCTAATACATTTGTATGGTGTGGTAGTATTATCTAAATGCATATAAACATTTTCGTTAACTATACTATTAGTATCACTGTAAGTTGATGTATTACACTCAACTTGAGAAAGATTAGCTATTTTTAAGACTTTTCTAGTTTTATCACTCAATAATTTTTTATTATCAGATACTACCATATTAACAAAACCATTAGATAATTTTAATTCGCCGTTATGTTCTACTATAATATCTACAATATAATCCTTACCAGGAATAATATTATCAATAATGATACTATTTATATTAGATACTGTTAATGGTAAATTATTACCATCCGATTTATTTTTAATCAGTGCAGAATATTGAGTTGATTTAGTACTATATATACCAGGATATTTTTTGTATCTATTTATATTAGGATCAATCATTTTATCCCACCCTAAGGTAACCTTTTTAAAGTTCATATTAGTTGATAGATTTACTTTAAATTTTAAATTACTTACATTACTACAAGTATATAATGGACTTAAAGTAGGTGTTTTTAAAATTACCTCTTTTTTAATTTTAGACCAAGAATTTATTTTATTATTCATAGCACAAATACTATATTGATAAGTTGTTTGAGGTTCTATATTATAATCAATGATAGTATGTTGTTTAGTTTTAGAATTAAATGATACTTGAATCCTACCTTTATTGGTTTTGTTAAATTCAGCTATATTGTTTAATGATAGAATAGTTTCTGATAATTTAACATCTTTAGATTCAATCATATTAATATCTTTATCATTTGGTAGTAATTTTTTTGTAATTTTATATTTTACAATACTAGCTAAAGACAATCCTTTAACTGCACCACCTTCTTTTCCTACTGGGTATGGGTTAACTATAAATGAAACTAAATCTAAACTTTCAGTTAATTTTTTTAATTCAGGTGCTACTAAAGGAAGTGTATATTTAGTAGTTACAGTAATAGATGACTTATCAGACATTCCAACTGGTCTACCATCAAGAATACTATCTGATTTATATCTCCAAATTTTATCATTAATAGATACACCAATTACATCATATGTGTATCTGGTCCCTGGTTGTAGGTTATTATGTTCAACAATATACTTATCTTCTTTTAAAATTTTAACTCCTAATAATCCTTTATTTTCAATATCTTCTAATCTTCCTGATTCTCCTGTAATCATATTTTTCCAAATAATATAATAATGAGATAACATTGGTATTCCCATATCAGTTGGAGGTACTACAGTAAGTTTAAGTTTTGTACTATTTTTAGAAAATATTTTTATATTAGGTTTACCTGGAGCTTTAAGATCTTTGACTAATGGCGCACAAATTCTAATTTTTTTTCCATCTTTAGAATCTTTCTCCAAATAATAATTAGGATAAGGTTCTTGTATTTTTGGTAATTTTTCACAAAATAATTGACGTTGCTCAGGAGGCATTGAAACACAACTATTAGTTTTATAATTTATAACTTGAGGATATCCCCTAAATTTAGTTTCAGCATTACTATCATCAAAACCAGCACTACATTGTTCTTTAGTAATTAGTTTACTTTTAGTAAGACCATTATCTTTTAATGCTTTACCTTCACCTGCTGAATTAACAGCAGTTATCATGTAATGATAAATAGTTTCAGGTTTTAAAACATTTTGAAATTTATCTTTTGGAAATTTTTTATTATCACCATCAACCCATTTAAATGAAGTTTGTTTAGCATCTGTTACTTTTATTTTTTTAATAATTTCATATTTTTCATTAATTTTCCTGTAAATATTGTATTGACTTGGGGCAGCTTCTAATCCACGACCAGTATTATTCAAGGAAGGTCTTTCCCATGATAACAATAATCTATATGGATGGTCTAATCTATAGTCTTCTATTTTAGTTATTTCCTTATCAACTTCTTGATTAATATCTAGCGGAGTAACTAATTTTTTAGAAGTAGGTGCTTCTAAGGTAATAATTTTTGGAACACATTTTCCATTAACTATTTCAACCTGACGATTATTCTCTTTAAATTTAGGATAAAATTTATTAATACAATAATCTATTTTTTCTTCTTGGGTCATTTCTCTACAATTACATTGATCTTCACCAGGTATTTTAAAATAAGGCCATGATTTAGCAGATGGATCTTTATTCTTAGCTATTACATTACTATCAATACTTCCTTTAGGACCGTAATTCATCTGACATTTAATTTTTGAATATTTTAATTTGTCACAAACAGTTTTAAAATGTAACGAATCACTGTAAGGAGATTCATATTTATCAATATTAGTTAAAAATTTAACCTTAATATCATACTCTGTTTTTTCTTTTAAACCAGATATCTTAAAAATAACTAAGTTTTCTTTGTCATTAAAAGATATTATTTCACCAGTATTTTCTTTCTCTGCTAACATATATTTCACTGAAACTAACGACACATCAAAATCGTCTACGTTTAATTTTAAGGTAACACTATAGGGTAGGATTTCTTTAATAGTAACAATTGGTTTTTTTAGTAAATTCAAACAATCTGTTCCATTCCAAAACATATTATTTTGTTTACATACTTTTTCTTTTTCCATTTTGTTCATATCTCTACATGAAGTAAATTTAGTAATTTGATTAGGTACTTGATGAAATAATTTATTAACTTTATCACTAGAGTCAATACAATCCATGTTAGATAATACTTTTCTACATTTATTCTCATAGTATATCATTTTATCACCTTTAGTCTTACAATACTTTCCTTTCTCTTCTTGATTCATAGGTAAGCAACTCGTATTTTCAGTAGCAGTATTTGGTGTAGAAAATTCATCACAATCTTCTTTGTTAAGTTTTTTTAAACAAGAACCATTACGCATAACCTGATCATCTTTACATTTTTCTACAACAGGTTCTTCAACAACAGGTTTTTGTATAGGTTCTTCAACAACAGATTTTTGTATAGGTTCTTCAACAGTAGGTTTTGTTTTAGGTATAACAGTAACGCCTAAAATATTAATATCAGAATCATGTTCTTCTTCAGCTATAATTTCATCTGAAATAGGTTGTTCTTCTTCTATTATAGCTTCATCCACAATAATTTTATCCTTTTTATTAATATAAAAATAAATCCCAAGATTAACTGCAATTAAAAAAACAATTAAACTTAAAATTAAAATTTTTTTATTCATATATTAAAATTTATAAAAAAAAATTTATATATATTATTATATATTATGATAGAACAAAAATATATTAATCTAATTATATTTTCTTTATTTTTCTTTATTTTAATTAAATTAAATACAAGAGAAGATATGTCTCAAATGGCTTATTTTAAAGACATGATTGAAAAAAATTATAGAATTGATGTAGATGCTATAAGAAACCTATCAAAATTAGCTAATGAACTTACAGTAAAAAATAAACTAATTATACCTGGAGGTCTCTATGTAAAAGGAGGATTACAAGTAGATGGAACTATTGGTATAGCAACAACACCGCAAGATAATATAGGAATAAATATTAAAGGAGATGATTTAGATAGTTGTATTAAAACAGAAGGTGCTTTAGGATTAGAAAGTACTCACGGTGTTAAATTAAATGGAGAAGCAATTATGAATGGCGGTATAAGAGGAAATAAAGTTAGAAATGTGTCAACTTTAAATATTAATTCAAATTTGAAACTAAATGGTACTATGGGGATAATGACCTCAACCCATCCAAGAGTTGGTATTAAAGTTAAAAATGGCTTAACACAAATAGGTTATGCATAGTTTTTTAAAAAATTGATAAACTATTAATTTTTTAAGATAATTTGTTATGTCGAAAATAATATTAAAATGTATCTTGGAAAAGAAAAAACTAAGAATAAAATTTTATAGATTTATTAATGAAGAAGGTAGTATTTTTACCAATGCGTATAATAATAATTATAATTGTCAATTCCCTAAAGATATAAGAATTGAAGGAAGGTTTTTTGAAATTGGAGAAAATGATCTTACTACTGTAATAAATAGAGGAAAACCATTTTATCGAGTAAATAAAAAAAATATTAAAATTTTAGAAAATTATCTTGATCCTGATTTTAATATTGATAACATTAAAGTTTATACAGTAGATGAATGTGTTGTTTGTTATTGTGAGAAACCAAATGTTATCCTGTTACCATGTGGACATCAATGTACCTGTTTAGAATGTTTTGAATTAATCAGTAAAGATAAAAATAAATGCCCGCTTTGTAGAAAAAATATATTAAATAAGTATAAAAATTTAGATATTTAAAATTTTCTTTTATATTATAATGTTTATTAGATCTATAAGAAGGTTTTGTTGTTGTTCAAGTAATAACTTTGTATCTAGTAACAAAAAATTATCCAAATATAATCTTTCAGATTATTTTATTAAAGGATCGTTTGGAAAACTTTATTTGCAAAATGAAGAAAAGCCTATTGTTATAAAAAAAATTAAAAAATGTTTTTTCTTTGAGAAAGAATATATTATTGGTAAAAAAAATACTTTCTCTAATATAATTAAATATAATGATATTATACGTGACAAATCTCATGTTTATTTATTTATGGATTATTATATTAACGGTGATATGTTAGATTATATGGAGGAAAGTGGAAAATTAAGTATAAGTGATACCAAAAAATATACTAAACAAATGTTAAATTGTGTTAATAATCTTAATAGTATGGGTTATATTCACCTTGATATAAAACTAGATAATTTTTTTTTAGATAATGAAATGAACTTAGTTTTAGGAGATTTAGGATGTTGTCACAATATTTTAAGTAGAGATGATAAATTAAAAATGCTAAATATAATTGTAGGAACTAAATCATATAGTCCTTATGAAATTTTTAATGAAGATTATGGTAATAAAAGTGATGTTTGGAGTATTGGAATATGTGTTTATGCAATGTTAACAGGTAAAATGTTAGATGTTAATCTTGATAACATATTTAGTTTAAAAAAAATAATTTTAGAAGAATACTCGGATGAAACAAATGATTTTTTAAATAAATTATTGTGCCCCATTTACAGTAAAAGGATTACTATTAGTGATGCTTTATCTCACCCATTTCTCTGCTCTTCTTAAAAATCTATTCCTGTCAATTTTTCTAATAATATTTTCTTTAGAATTATTGTCTTCATTATATTCTAATCTCCAAGATACAATTTTATTTGGATTACCACCCATGTAACTAATAGTAGGGGAACAACTTAAAGATGTAGCTCTAGTTCTTTTTAACTTGGTGAATATTATTTTAGAACTCATATTAAAAATTGTTTTTTTACATAAATTAATCAATTTTTTCTGATGTATTTTAATGGAAATAAATTTTAATTTTATTCAAACTAAACCTAGGAAAATATTAATTTATGACTATAAAAAAAATGTGTTAAATAAATTTAAATTTACTAATAAAATAAATTATAAATTTGAAGAAGGAAATTTTAGAATTTATTCTTGGCCATACTGTAAATTTGAAGTTAATATAAAATATAATGATAAAGATATACCATTTAAAAAAAATTATAATTTTTTTTTTAATTTTAAGAATAATGAATTTATACCTATTTCTAATAACATAAAACTTCAACAAAAGGTTGCAACTGGAGACATGTCAGAAAAAATTAGAATTAGAAATAATTTTTATTGGTATAATTTACATTATTTTTTTAAAAATTATTATCCTAAAAATCCATCAGATAAAGATAAAAATCAAGTAAGAAAGTTATTCACTCATATGAAAGGACGAGGTATTTTATGTTCAAAATGTAGAAGACATTTTACAAATTATGTTAAAAAAAATCCATATGAAAAAATATTGAATAGCGGTGAAGAATTATTTAAGTATACTATAAATTTACATAATGATGTTAACGCTAGAAATTTTAAAAAAAACTTTACTCTTAAAGAAGCTAATGAAATGTATCAGAAATCAATCCGTTTTAATGTATATCTCAAGTTGGTATGTAAACCAGCTTATATGTTTTTTCAAGAAAATAGATTACATTTATTCCCTGATATTATAAATAATTATAAAACAATAGTCTCATTGTGACTTTACAAACTTTAAAAAATCTTAATTTAAATAAATTAATATTTTTTATTATATACTGGTCAGAATCTAGTATTCGTCATTCCAGTAATCCTCGTCCTTATCAAACTCATCTGGACCATCCAGGTACATATGAGCATCGTCAATCTTTTCCATTATCGAAGAACCATAACTTCCATCTACCATGTCTCTGTTATCCACGTAGAACGCTGCATCCTCATACGAAAGCTCATAGTCACACATTGTCTCATCAATCTCCTGCTCTCGACGCTTGGCAGAAATATCACGTGCTATCTTGGCTCCCCTAACATTTTGTTTGACCCTATCTCTTTCCATGAATGCAGTGTACACCATTGTATATGGAACTACTTTTTCATCTTTAGCCTTCACCTCAACTGGTTCCGGCTTGGAACAGAGAAACTCTCTCAAATCTGGAACATCTGGACACACACTAATGAACTTACCAGTGTCATCTGCTTCAATCCGATTTCTGTGACGCTCACGCATCTCAGCAACAGTTTGGCCATATCCTGTTGGGAAAGACTCGATACGCTCTTCGTGAGAACGACACGATATAAACTTCAACTGTTGCTTAAGAATCAGTGTAGGTGACTTCTTCCTGTGAGATACCTTGAAAACACTTCCTTGACGTTTGTGCTTTGAAACTTTCTCTACAACTCGCTCTGTCTTAGACAGTTCATTCTCTTTTACAACTTGAAGAAGTTCCTTCGTATAATCAAGAGGAATAGCCACTGCTCTTTTATGCATCAAGAACACTTTTCTCGTACGAAGCATCCTAATGAAACCAAGAATCTTCTCTTTTGCTCGTACCTTGCGGAGCTCATCAGAGTTGGTCCACTTTCCTAGACAAAATGGCATCACCATCTTTCCAAAGTAGGACTGTTCCAATCTGAAAGACTGATGTGTTGTCAAGGACAGCTGAGCAATCAGTGCAGTAAGGAATTGTTTCTTGTCTGTAGTAGACCTGAGATAATCCTGACCACACTGAGCGCTTGTAATCCCAACAAACTTCAACGCAGAGAAGCACCTGTTGTAGGTGACATTCAATCCTTCCTCATTGATAAAATCAGATGAACAGCGAAGTGTGCGAAGTACATTCTCCAGTGCATCACGAAGAATAGGTTGTACCGCCACACGAGTCTCTTGGTTCAACCTGGAGATAACAGCAAGTGCAAACTCACCAACTGTTCCCATCTGAATCCTAAGTGCTATAGGATGGTCGCAATGAATGGAAACCGACGAGGTCATCAATTGACGAATAACCTGAATAGACGAAGTTCCATGCTTAGAACTACACATACTGACGATGTTCTTAAAAGCAATAGGGACCTCATACACCTTATCACCACTAGTTACTTTCACATCTACAGTCTTGCAAGTTCTGTAAAACATAGCGAGCAAGTCATTCTTCTCTACCCATCGGAACATAGTGCTGACAAAGTCAACATTGTCCATCAAAGGAAGGAGCTGAGAACATGTAATAGGCTTCCGGTTAACCTGCTTCCTCTGTCTGATAGAAAGAGAACCCATTCCCTTCTTTCCCTTGACATACTCTTGAATATTAAGCTCAAAACGAACGAACTCCTTTGCTGTCAGATTCTTAACATCGTCATCTGTAACATCCTTGTTGATGACTTTCACAAAGAAATCAACCATGTTTTTATGACAAGTCATCGGAATCTGAATGATACCTTGGTTCAAACAAAGCTTGCTAGAACCAAGAATACCCCTGAAAGTGTTCAGAAGATGACTCAGTTCTCTCTCAAATACAGATGGCTTTGCTTCAATCTTACAAACACTTTTTGTGACGGATGAGTTCAGCTTATCGAGCTGTGACACATTCTTGTAACGTGATGCTTCAAGAATCTCCTTAACATCCTCACGGTTCATGAACTCGTTGGACATGATTTGATGCAACTGCATCTTACCATTCTTAGCCTTAACCAGTTTTCCCCAGAAGATTTCCCCAACACGCAATGCATTGTTGTCACCACTGATTCTGTTGTCAGGTGTTGTTTTGAACCAAACATCACGCTCTTCTCCGCATACCAAGGCGAATCCAAACCCATTCATCATCTTTTTCACTCTCGCTGAAACGTATCCATGAACAGGACTTGACATAGTAGGTGCCGAAAGAGGTTGGTGTTTGCGTCCAGACGTAGGACGGCTTTGGTTGCGTCCAAACGAAGAACGGCTTTGGTTGCGTCCAGACGTAGGACGGCTTTGGTTGTTGCGTCCAGACGTAGGACGGCTTTGGTTGTTGCGTCCAGACGTAGGACGGCTTTGGTTGTTGCGTCCAGACGTAGGACGGCTTGCTCCTCTTGCTGCTCCAGCAAAAGAAAGGGGCGAATTAATTGATTTATTAGCGGCGGCTTGAACAATAGTTTCAGTTGTGCCCGAAGGCGAAGAACGGGATTTACCCGCAAAAGTACACGATTCATTCTTAAACGACATCTTAAAAGATTATTTATTTTTATAAAGCATAGATGTATTTATTTTTTCAATTTTTTTCAACTTTTAAAAGTTAATATAAATTTCTTATACTTTTTTTAAAATTGAATAATAGTATAATTTTTTATATATTAATGGACTTTTCTTAAATCAAGGATTTTGAAGGTATAGGAAAATGTTGTCTAACATTTTTTATTCCACCTAGAATTGACTTGAGGAAAAATCTATTAAAAGTAGAAAAGAAAATCAATAGTCTTAAACATGAAAATAAAAGGAAGCAATTACGACTTGTTATGAAAACTATTAATAATAATTTAAATAATATAAGTAGTTTTGAAACAACAGGAACTATAATATGTACAGGATTAAATAATATGATGGAAGTTAAATATTATCAAATCGTTCCAAAGAAACTTATAGAGGATTTTGAATATTTCTTTTATGTTTAATTTTTCCTATACAACCATAAAAGAACAGAAAAATATTATCAGTAGATTACCTAATCTTATAGATAGTAATAAAATAATTTATATTAAAGAACTTTATAATATGAATGATTTTAAAAATATAAAAACTATCTATTATTTTTTAGAGGAAATAATACCAAATAACATTTTAAATATAAAAAACCTATACTTATGTTCAAAATAGATAGTAATATCAGACAAGTTATAAAAGAATATGGGTTAGTTATAGGTATTTTATTTTATTAAACATATATATGTCGGTGAATGTTTTTGATATAGAAGATATTAGAAAGGAAATATTCAGTTATCTACCAAAAAAATTTATCGATTCGCAAAGCGAATATATAACAAAATATTCAAAGGAATATTTTGGAGTAATATATTAATTTGAATTATCTTTATAATTCAAATTAAAATGTTTATCATGTCGTCACAAAATGAACGGTATTTCTAAAATAAAATATAAAAAATATCGTGATTATTCCTGGAGGAGATCGGAAAATAAATATATGAAAAATTATTGTAATTGGTGTTATTATTATGTGTTTGAATACCCTTAGAGTCTACTTGTCTTTAAAAGTTCATTTATATAATTTATATCTTCAATAGTAAATTTTTTAGATGGACCTCCTAGGTAACTATGATGTATAGTATATTCATTCATATCTTGATTAACTATAATATTAGAACCGAATCTGAAATTATTTCCTAAAAAATTAAATCTACTAGACCTTAAATAATTATAGTAATTATCTTGTATTGTAGAATAAATACATCTTCCATTTTCTTCTATAAATTTCTTAAAAGCTTTAATAACTACACTATCAATTAAATCACCTGATTTACAAGTGACAACATAAGATTTTCCGGATAATTTGACAAATATCTGCATTAATATTATATAGATAATTATAAATCAAATTTTTTTGGCAAATTAAATATGCTAATCTAAAAAAGCAAATAAAAGTCACCGTAGAGATTTACCTCGACTGGTTCAATCTTCAGACTATCCATACTATACTCATCATCACCAATATGAATAACTTCTTGTCCAGTGTTGTACCCCAAAGTAAACGTCATCATATCTACCGGCTTGTGCTTTCCAGGGTTTACTGTAATGTGAGAACGACTATTTAACTCTTCTCCAAAATGGTCGCTCTTAATAATAATTACCTTGGATGGATTTTCTTCTGACCCGAAGGTAATTAGACTCCCATGTTCAACCTCTTGACACCTGGAAAGGTCGTGCATTGGAACTCCTCGAGAATTATAGCTCACTGTAACATGACCCATCTTATCTCCACCATAATCTGCCAAAATCCGATGTTGGTAGAATGTAGGTTCATATGTCATCTTTGGATTACTTAGAAGCAGAATATCTCCTGGGAAATACCATTCCTCTTCCCAAGAAGGGTAAGAGTACAATGTCACTCCATTATCATTTGCGTAATTCTTACGAATATTCTTTACCATAGACATGTTCCTTCCGCAAATCTTCTGAAACATCTTCAAATTATCCCATCCACGATGAGTCAATACACTTTGAAGTCGTTTACTGTCAACATATGTCTTTAGATTAGTTGGATGGAAAATATGAAGATGGAATCTAACTCCAGAAAACACCTTCTGAAAATAATTAATAATCCCAATCTTACTGCGATTCATAATAACTCCACCGCCACAACTGAGCACTGGGATCTTTCCATTCTTAATCGCCTCACAGATGAGATACTTGGTCAAACCGTTCCTTTCTTGACCTAGTTTGAGAACCATCTCAATACTTTCTAGATTCAGCAGGTCTCCGTCGATATGAACAAACTTATCTCCAGAACTCTTTGACTCTTCCAATTGGCGACCTCGAGTTGACTTGCCATATCCAATAGGTCCTACAATTACAATCACATTAACCTCTGGAATGCAGGTCAGCTGTCTATTGATACCTACTATAATTTCATCAGTAGTCATTTCTGAAGTACTAGGAAAAGGGACTCGATCCGCAATAAATATATGCTCCATTGGGGCACACTGCGAATCAGCTGCAGATAGAGTACGAAGATAGCGTTGGTATTCAGCATGATAGATTGGATACTTTTCAATCACTTCAAGACACCAACGATATACATTATTAGCAGACGTTCCTGGGATCACCCACCTCTCCATAAATCTAGACAAGCTCTCTAGAATTGTTGGGAAGATTAGAGTACCCTGCTCAGACAAAGTTTGTCTAACAAACATCGTCCTGAAAGTATAGAAGGGAAACTTGAACTTGATAATAGAAGTCTCACCCTCTCGTCTTACAAAGATGATAAGTCCTTCAAGACAGCTTCCTAGAATACTCTGATGAAGCTCAGACACTTCTCCTGTGGTGTCATACATTAGAGTATCGAACTGTTCATTAGTCATGGTGTTTCGATGGGTAATCAAATGATTCATGAACTCCATAATCTTTTCTCTACCAGAAATATGATAGTAAATGTCAATCAATAGTCCATGAGCTTTACAAAACTCAACCTTATCATCATTGGATAACCAAGAAAGAAACTGAACACTCTCAGACGATGAAATATCTGGCTTGAAAGTATGTCCCTTAGCAACAAAAGTTACTACAAAATGAGACCCCATAGATGCAGCACCATGAGTTCTGTCCTTGATTGACATACATTCACCACAAAAGTGGATGTTTTCAGTTACCATAGTATGAACAAGGTCAAAGGTAACTGATGGTCTTACAATCTCTGACAAATCATCAATCATATCACCTGATGCAGTATTCTTACAAGTTGCAAACCAATAGTAATTCTCACCGTATTCAAATGCCATAACTTGGCCTAGAAAACCAGAATACTTTTTGGTTAGGACAATTTCATCTGCTCCCTCAAAGTCCTTAGACTCTACTGCGCTTTGTCCAATCTGGTCATTGGAAAACTTGGGATAGAATCCCTTATACTCTACCTCGTTAGTATCAGTCTTCCAAATAATAGGAAATCCACGAGGAAACATACATTCCTTCGAAAGTCGTATGAGCACACTATCTATAGGACAGTGTACCATTACAATGAAAACCTTCTCAAGTTCTGTTGGATAAAACTTGAGATGGCATTGGTTTTTCTTATGTGACACAATAAATGCAAGCTTACGTCCAGTGTTATCGGTCTGATTAAGAAATGTTAGAAACTCATCACGAAGAGAAGTCTTGTTGGTACCGTTGATTTGAGGACCAATGTAAAGCTGAATATACTTCTTTATAATAGAAGTAGTTGTTTTAAAACAGGATTTACCTGTATAAGTGCTTGTTGTTATAGACTTGAGCATGTCAAAATATTTTGATTTATTGGCCATCTGGATTATTCAAATTTCAATTTTTTATTTAAAATAAATCGCGTTAACACTATCAGCTAGAATACTACAGAACTCATCAAAGTGTTCAGTGGGTATCCAAAAACTATCACGAATCACACGCCTTGTATCAATTCCAGCTTTCCAAAATATATCAGATTTTGCCTTCACTTTATAGTAGGCATCAGAACTGGCTTTATAATCACATCCATTAATTTCAGGAATAATCTTAAACTTAGAAATTCCTCTTTCTAGATGCCACAGAATCTCTGTTAGATTTTTACCATGTCCGCCTACAGTAGTCCTTTCTTTTTCAGAATAGAGAAGCGAGCGGTTAAAAAACCAATTACCAACATTATAACCGTTGATAACTGTTCCACTAGGAGAAATAAGCATTGCTTTAATAAAATTAGTATCTATTGGTGAATTAGACATATATAGATATAAATATTGTATTTTTTCAATTTTTTACATTTCCAATTTTTTTATTAGTATCAATTATTTAATACAATATATGTGTTAAGATAAGTTGCTAAAGTTAACCACAGAATATATGGTATTAAGATAAGACTTAACTTACTATTAATATTTAATGAAGTTATAAATGTAGTTATTGTGAAACCAAGAGTAAATAAAATATCAATCAAAGCTAATCTAATCAATTTAAATTTAAAAAATAATGAAGTCCAAATCAGATTAAAAAATAATTGTATCACAAAAAATGTTAATGGTTGGCACCACATATTACATTTTTCATCCCTCATCATTAAAACTAAATATATTACCATACTTGTATAAAGTAAACTCCAGGTAGTTCCAAACACCCAACTTGGTGGAGTTAAGGTTGATTTTTTTAAACTATTATACCAAGTTCTATTTTGCATATATATATATATTTATATTATAATCATCTGTTACCAGTTATAACTAAACAAAAACCAGCAGTAATATATGTCATAAATATGAATAAAAACCCAGTTATGAACCAAATAAAAACAGGTGAATTATCTGGTCTTACTCTTAGTATTGTACATACAATTAATCCAGTAATAGTATTTATTATAAAATACAATGAACTATAAATTATTATCTTAAAAATAAGTAAAAAATTACAACTACTATTACGTCTAATATTTACTTGTAATTTTTTAAAGTTTGAAAAAAAATTTATTTTTTCTACAATAAAAGCATTTGAATTATTTCTACATAATGGACATTTATTACCATAACCATATTCATTATATTGTTCTATACACTTATAACAAATAATACCTTCAGAACATTTATTATTTTCACATTTGAAGACTCTTTTTTTTGAGGTAGAATTAAAACATATAACACAAATATATTTACCTTCATTCAAAGGTAATATTTTGAATTTTGCCATGTTATTTTTAAAACTAAATCATTTCATTTTTTTTAATTCAAATGAAATTCCTAAATGTGGGCTATTTACATCTTTATCTTCTACACTTATTTTACCAATTAAATGTTTATTAGTTTTAATTAAAGCACCATCTATCCATCTTGGAATCATATCGTCCATTATTTTAAAATAAGATTGTGTTGGATAAATTCCATAATTTTCCCACATTGTAGGAACATGACTATATATTCTCTTGAATTCAGAAAATCCTTTAATTTTAAAAATATTTTTCCCAAAGCTTCCCATTATAATTATATTTTTATCCTTGAGATAACTATTTATATAATCATTTATTTGTTCTAATTTTAAATTAATATTAGATGAGTTTTCACCTAAAGATGTGTTTATAATATATAATTTTCTAATTTTTACTATCAGAAACCCTTGGTTATTAAAACAATTATAAGAACATGAAGTTTTAAATTTAATATAATCTATAAACTTGATAGGGAATTTAGATAATATTACTAAACCAGAATCTTTTAATAATTTATAATTGGGTGATAACACTATATTGAAATTAACAGATTTATGTAAATTAAATTTTTTTAAACCGGTAATATCATTATAATATTCTTGTAAACAAATAATATCCTTATCCCAATTAATAAAATCAATTTCTTTATATTTTAAAGAGTTTTTTTTAAGATTATAAGATACTAACTGTATAGTTCTTTTCTTTTTACTATCAACATAATTTAATCTGTTAATGTTAGTGTCACCTGTTAAATAAATAATTATAAAAAATATGATAACAATCCCAACCCCTTGAACTACTTCTATCATTAATTTATAATATATATTTTTTGTAGAATCTTTATTTAAATATCTAATCATATTTATATGAATAAATATTTAGTTTCTAGTGTATTATTCCCTCTTATAGATTTATTCTATTTAAAATTAATATCTAATCATTTTAGTAAGTTAGTTAAAAAAATTACTAAAGAAGAAATGGTATTTAATATGACTAAAGGTATTATTGCTTATATAATATTAGCTTTTGGAATTAATTATCATATTATAAGTGATATGAATAATAATAATATTAATAAAAAATTATTAGATAGTTTCATTTTAGGTTTAGTAATATATGGTACATTTGATTTTACCAATGGAGCAATTTTTAAAGATTATGACTATACTACTATGGTAATAGATACTTTTTGGGGTGCCATATTACATCTATTAGTAACTTACTTGACTTATAAAATTACTAAATAAAATGATTCACTATAATATTGATATAAAAATTGAAACATGTTATATTTAAATAAATTAATGACTGAAGTTAAAAAAAAAAATAAAAGAATGAGAAGTCCAGAAAGAAGAAGAAGTAAAAATAGAAGTGAAGTGAACATGGTGTATATATTCTATTGGTTCCTAATTCTAATATTAGTTGCCAGAATTGATACAGATTATGGAAATAGTCCAAATAACGATCTAATTTATACAGGTCTATATACACTATTAACAATAGTTTATCTTGTAATTAAAGAAAATATGAGTTAATTTCTACTAATTTAAAACAAGATTAGTTAATTTTCTTTAAAAAAGACTTTCTAAAAGAAAAGTTCTTTTTAAAAGAACTATGGCAATGGAGGTAAGCGAACAGAACAAACTCTTTTCTGTCTATGGGTTGGGTTCGACGAACGAGTCAGCGACAGCATCACCTACTGAGCTTCCCAAGTAGGAAAATCCAGCAAGCATACCGAAACAGACCACCTTGGACGCAGGTTCTGGATCAACTATACAGATAGGTGCAAGGTATGTACTGATTAAGTAACTTGTTCCAGTAACGACTGTTCCTTTGGCAACTCCTGCCTTGACGGAACCAGTCTCTTTCGTCTTCATGTAACCACTGAATGCACCAGCTATTGGAGCTATGATAGGCGTAAGAGGTTTTGGTACTGTTGGCAATGGTACTGGTACTGTTGGTGTCACCACAGGGTGATAACACTTAGTCCTTAGACATTTCGCACTAAGTTCGCCAATAATGTTTTGCGGGGATATATCAGTCCATGGAATATTATCCATCAGACCCTGAGCAACCCCAGTTGCAGCAGCACCTGCACCATTTACAACATCATCGACGAGGTCAGCAGCATTGATAGCATCATCAGCAAGGTCAGCAGCATTGATAGCATCATCAGCAAGGTCAGCAGCATTGATAGCATCATCAGCAAGGTCAGCAGCATTGATAGCATCATCTGCCACGTTCGCACCGTGGTCTACTGCAATGTCATCGAACATGTTTACTACCATATCTTCAGCCTCTTCAGAAGAAAGTAGGTACATGTCATCGAATGCATCTCCAGCCACATTCATAACATCATCAACTTCGTCAACAAAATCAACACCTTGGAGAAACTCACCAAGTCCACCATCGTCACTGTGAATATGATTTAGTGGAAAAGGTTCTAGGTTAGAAATTTCCTCGACTTGGTCGAAAAAATCAATACCTTGGAGAAACTCACCAACTCCACCATCGTCAATGTGAACATGATTAAGGGGAAAAGGTTCAAGTGTCAGATGAGGGACTTCGTTTAAGATGAGGTTTGCAGCCCCATTAACACCATCATAAACCGGACCAATGTATGGTTCTATAGGTTCCACAACCTGTCGAACAAGTTGTGGTACAGGGATGGGCTGCGCAGTTGCAGTCCCAGAAAAAGCAATGAGAACCAAGACAAACACTGCACCGAAACGAGTGTAATTTTGTAGAGGACGACTTGTGTTGCGTTCAGACGAAGGACGACTTGTGTTGCGTTCAGACGGAGGACGACTTGTGTTGCGTTCAGACGGAGGACGACTTGTGGTTGAATTAATTGATTGATTAGCGGTGGCTTGAACAATTGTTTTTTTAGTGCCCAAAGGCGAAGAACGGGATTTACCCGTAAAAGTACACGATTCATTCTTAAACGACATCTTAAAAGATTTTTAATTCTTATTAAGCACACTAATATTTTTTTTTTTCAATTTTTTATGGTAATGTTATATAATTAATTTTGAATATTAGGCACCCAATGAATAGTTCTAGGACCCATTTTTTCTTTAATTACCTCATTACCATCATTATCAACATTTTGAAAATATACATTAAAATTAGCATAATATCCGTATTGATAGTAATCCTTAATATAGTAGTTTTTGTATAAAAAATCTTTTTTAGCTAAAACTTTTAATTTTAAAGCTTTCTTAATGTCATAGAAGATCCAAGCTATTCGAGTTAGATTATACCATAATGTTTTTAATTCATCTAACTTTATATCGCTTAATTTCCTATAAGGAGATATTTTTGAATGATATAAAACTTCTGCTCTCATATAATTCCCACATCCAGCAGCAACTTTTTGATCTAATAGAGCTGTACCTATAAAACCATTATCTCTCTTACGTTCTAATCTTTTTTTAAATTCATCAAATTTATTATAATCTTCAATAACATCCACACCTAAACATTTTAATTTTGATTCTAGTTCTTTTTCAGTTTGATACATAAGTGTTCCAAAATTCCTAACATCATTGAAATGCAAAATTGTTTTTTTCTTTGTCTTCTCTAAAATAAAAGAAGCATTATTATGTTTTATATTATCAGTTGTCCAATATCCACTCATACCTAGAGTATTAAAAATATACATATTGTTACTAAGTTTAAAATAAATAAATTTACCCTTACAATTTATATCAATTATTTTTAATGGTAAGTCATCTATTAATGAATTCTGTTTTTTAAAATTTTTTTTTGTATAACGTCCACTATTAATTGTAATTTTTTTTATAATATAGTTTTTATATTTTTTCAAACTATCTACAGTTCTCTTTACTTCAGGACCTTCTGGCATTGTATATAAATATGTAATTATTATATATTTATAACAAAGTATTTATAACAAGTATTTATACAAAGTATTTATAACAAGTATTTATACAAAGTATTTATAACAAGTATTTATACAAAGTATTTATAACAAGTATTTATACAAAGTATTTATACAAAGTATTTATACAAAGTATTTATACAAAGTATTTATACAAAGTATTTACATTATAGTACATTTATTTTCTCTTCTTTCACTCATGTGATATAAATTTTCTTCCAAGTGAGCTATCTTTTGTAATAACATAATATCTTTTTGAGCTATTGCTTGTAATAACTCTTCATTTTCTTTATTTAAATGTTGTATCATATTTTTATTTTCATTTCTTTCATTATTAAGTGTATTAATCAATAATGAATTATTAATATTTTGTTGATTTAATTCTTCTATCATTTTATTTTTCTCATTGGTTCTAATTTTTCTAGCAATGTAATCTTCTTCTTGCATCAATCTAATATTATTCATCATATTAAGCCTTTCTATTTCTCTAATTCTTGCTTTCTCTCTTTTTATTTCTTCTAGATTTATACGTTTAATCAGATATCTCTTACCTATTATTACAATCTTATTTCTAAGTTTACAAAATCTATTATATTTAAATACTCTTATAATAGTATTGGCAGCATTATTATTTTTTTTTTTCATAGAATTTTCTAGAGCTTGTTTTAAAGATATTTTACTTCGTATAAATTTTTGAATAATTATTAGTTTATTATAAATATATTTGTATTGTTTTCTTACAAGATAAGCACGGTAATTTTTTTGAATAGTTACTATAGCTTTAAAATAAATAAATTTTTTTATAGCTATATTTCTACGTACATAGGATTGTATTTTTACCACATTTTTTAAATATCTATATTTTTTTCTAGCTATAAATCTTCTAAAAATAGATTGTATAAATATACTAGTTATAACTCTTTTAAATTTTATTCGAGCAATTAATTTCCTGCCATATTTTTGTAAAACTATAATTTTTTGATAGGTATTATAATATTTTCTACTGTAATAATGAGCTAAAAAATTCTTTTGAATTAATATTGCTTTTTCTTTTATTATTTTTTCTTTTACCTCTAATAATTTTATTTCTTCTTCTGCTTTCAGGAAAGTTAATGTTTTTCCTCTAATAATGTTTTTTTTATATGTATCTGGTACTATTTTAAAAATATCATCAAATTCATTATTATTATATCTAATTGGGTATCCTTGTCTTACAATAGCAATTGCTTCAATTATTCCATTATATTTTAATTGTAATTCTACCTTATCACTATCTAAATTGTTAGGAACATTGTTATCATTTGGTTTTAAACATCTTATAAAATTAACTTCGGTGCTATTAATAACTTTTTGTAATTGTTTTATTTGTTTTTGAAAATTATTAAGTAATAAATTTTTACTAGATTTAATTTCAAATAATGATATCAATCTATTACTGCAATTATTTGTCAAATTAATAATATCATTAGATAAATTTAAATTATTTTTTCTAATAAAATTTTTTGCATGGTATTTAACAGTATTAGCATAATGTTTAACTTGAAATCTTCCCTTCCCTCTATCCAAACTTGATACTGACAAATAGGGGATATCTTTTTGTATATCATGAAACTTATCAACTATCATAATATCCTTTGCTTTAATAAATTTAGTAACTTCATTAACTACCCCAAATATTTTTTTTTCAATACAAAAAATGATATCATCATTATTTTTAAAATTAACTAGGTTATAAGGAAGTCCTTCACTTAAATATAATTGTTGTTCTTTTTCAAAAAAATACTTGTTAAATTGGTTTTGTAAAATTTCATTAGTATAATTAATACATAATTGTTCTATACTATTTCTATTAAGAATTTCAAAACCAAATATATCTAAAAGATTTATTTTCAAATAGCTATCCGATTTTATTTTAGGTTGTAATTTTTTATTAATATTTTTCACTACAAAGTTAAATAAATTATTATATAATTCTTGTGATAAAGTTTTAATTTTAACTTCTATAACTTCTTCTGTTAAATCTTTATAAATAGTTTCATTACCAATGGTAATCATATGTTTTTCTAAAAAAATTAATAATTTATCTTTTCTGATACCAAATAAATCAGATAATTCCTCCATATTTTCATCGTATTTTGTTAATAAAATAATAATTTTTAAAATATTTTTAATATCATCAATATAATCTTCAAGTCCAAAAATCTTAAAAGCATCAAGTAATTTATCTAAAGTATCTTCACCTTCAAAATTATTGTTAGAAGTACTTGATGTACATACTATACTATTTTTAGAACAATTATTTAATAAATAAAATACATGAAAATTTTTTTCAATTATATCTTTATCAGTTACTCTAATCTTTTCTAATAAATAAGTTTTAACTCCAGCACCAGTTATTTTATAATTATTATCATATAATAATGTTATTAATTTACCAAATCTAGATGAATTATGATTTCTAATAGTAGCTGCATTTCCAAAACTTTCTAAGATAATATTAGATGCTAAAATCATTTTACCTAGACTGTTATTTTCTTCTTCTAATAATCGATTAAGAAGAATTTTAGTTGTTTCAGTTTTACCAGCACCACTTTCTCCAGAAATTAAAACTGATTGATTCATTTGATGATTTATCATACCATTCATCATTGTTTCTGCAATAAAATCAGGATGAGGTCTATTATTAATTTTCTCTATTTTTTTAAAAGGATTTACTGCAATTAAAATATTATCTATCTTGGTATAAATGATATCATCTTTATATCTAATGCCTAGTTGTTCAATAATATTTTCGCTATCTAAACATTTAATATTTATCAAATTATCCATTACATAATAAGATAAAAAAAAACACAAAATAAAACTTAATAGTTATTAGTTTTATTTCATTTACATATTTTTTTATTTAAATAATAAATACTTTATTTATATATAAATATGGAACAACAAATTAATTCAATGAAAATAAATAACGATGATATTAAATTTGAAAATACTAATTTTAGTATTATGAGTATTCCTCCTTCTAGTTTAGATGGTATTAACTTTAATGACCCAAATTATATTTCACATATATTAAGTAAATTACAGGTACATCCAGTATCAAAAGATAATTTTTTAGAATCATTAGCTAAATATTCGAATATTAAAGAATATCCAACATGTCATAATATGGAAACAGAAATAATTGGTTTTAATAGTAAATATGTTTATGAAATGTCATTTTTATCATTCAATGATGATAATTCAAATCCACCAGATAATGACATTGGGACTGTTTTAAATATTAATGGAAATAAAATTAAAGGGACATGTTTAATTTTCAAATCATACATTTCAAATACAGATTATAGTATGATGATAGATAATATTGTTGTAAATGATATAGCTGAATTATTAATTAGTAGGAAATCTCCTAAAATGGTAATTTGTGAAGATGGTGATTGGAGGGAAGAAGATGTAGTAGATTTAGATAAGTTTAAAAAAAAACTATTTGGTGAACAATATGTTAAAGAGACTAGTCTAGATTTCATGACTTATAGTTTAAATATTTTATATGTAAAAAGTGATTATGGATCAGAATGTATTCCAGAAATAGTAGAAGGGAAAATGGAAAGTGTTGTAATATATTCTGTATATGGAAGTATGAAAGATAATTTTACAATTGAAGAATTAAATAAAATAAAACACCTTCTTAAAAAAGATATAAAAACAGTAGACAAGGATATATTGAATGTAGATAAAGATAATATGGGTAGAAAGATTATTAATACAAAATATCGTTTATTAAATTTAATGTATAGAAAAAATTTATAACTTATTATATATTATGAGTAAATCTGTTAATATGGAAAGATTAATTCAAAATCTAGATAATAGGTTAGAAAACAATTCACTTGATGGTTATAATAACAAAACATATTTACCACTAAATGAAAATAAAAATAATATACCTGATGCTAATTTTAGTTTTATAGACAAAACTCAACCTCAACCTCAATTAAAACTTATTAAACAACCAGAAGTTAAAATAGTAAAAGAAAAAATTAATTATTTTTCTACCTGTAAAAGATATCTTTTAATTTTTTTTATTTTTATTATTTTATCACATCAAGAATTTGATTACATTACAAATATAGATAATATGACTAATTTGTATAGAATAGTTCTAAAGGCTGTGGTTTTTGTTATAATATTAATGATAGTAAATATATTTATAGAATAAAAATATTTATAGAATAAAAATATTTTACAGAAAAAATTTTTTTTTAAAATCTAAAATAATTATATGATAAAAATTATTTTAGTTTTAGTTTTAGGAATATTATTATTACAATCTGTTGAAAATTTTTCTAATTATAAAACTTCTTGTAGTAGTAATAAATTACCTAAATTATTACAAAAAGCATTAAATGAAAGAGGTATTAAATTAAACTCAGCTTATTGGGATTATTTTATTCCTTGTGGTTATAATAAATGTGAAAAACAAATTAGAGCATTAAAAGGGAGTAAGGGGAAAAAAATTTTTATGATAGATGGATGTGATTCAATTGCTAGTAAAAATACTATTTTTAAAACTTTAAAAAATAAATATGGAAAAAAGGCTTGTAACATTATGCCGGAAACTTTTAAT